>Ga0181607_10000271_pt1 | contig 42642 bp, 47 predicted proteins | sample 041ome_9_FD_132420 | JGI IMG/M metagenome (GOLD analysis project Ga0181607, IMG submission 132420) | Coastal salt marsh microbial communities from the Groves Creek Marsh, Skidaway Island, Georgia - 041413US metaG (megahit assembly) | ecosystem: Environmental > Aquatic > Marine > Intertidal zone...
ATTAAAAATAAATAATAAAATAGACTTCGGAACTCATACTTTTTTTGTAGGTGAAATAATAGACTGTAAAACCTTAACTCCCGATGAAAGAGTAGCTTATATGGGAGACACACGCATGAAGTATGGTGGAGTTCCCAGAGGAGGACATTGATTTAGAAATTGAAAAAGTATATTTATTTATTTATTTCAAACTTACTTTTATTTATAGTATTTCCCTTCATTCGATTAGTAAGCAAATCATTTTATGAGAAGAACATATTACCTTATGTTCTCAATCTATCTTGTAATTCTAAACCGGTTGATTATCAAAGAAAAAAAGTTATACCTGAAGCTACAGGTAAAGTTTTAGAGATAGGAATCGGACCAGGTTCTAATCTAAAACATTACAATAATACAAAAGTAACAAGTATTTTAGGTATTGATCCCTCAAAAGAATTGAATCAAATTGCAAAAAAAAGGGCAGAAAAATATAACTTAAACATTGAATTTTTAATTGAGTCCGCAAGTAATTTATCTGTTGATAATAGTTCAATAGACACTGTAGTCAGTACTTATGCTCTTTGTTCTATACCTGAGCCTGAAAAAACTTTACAGGAAATAAAAAGAGTATTAAAAAGTGATGGAGTTTTTATTTTCAGTGAACATGGCTTATCACCAGATAAGAGCGTGTCGTTTGTTCAAAATACTACAGATTCGTTTTATCCCAAGATAGCTGGCGGTTGTCATACTAATAGAAATATTGAAAAACTAATATTTGATAATGGCTTTGAATTTATTGAGTTAAACAATATATATTTACCTGGTACTCAGAAATTTTTAGGCTATAACTATTGGGGTAAGGCGAAAGTAGTTTCTAAGTAACTGTTAATATTGCCTTAACACATTCTTCTGGACTATCTTCTTGAATAAAGTGCCCACCTTGTAGTGTTTTATGATTCTGATTCTGGCACCCAGGTACAACTTTAGTAAATGATTTATCTACACCTTTAAATACCTGGTCTTGCTCACTAAAAACACATAAAAAAGGCTTTTCCCAATTTTTTAATTCCTCCCAAGCTTTTCTATTATTTTCTGAGCTTGGATCATCTGGTGTAACAGGCACTAGCATAGGGAATTGTCTTGCCGCTTCTTTGTATGAGTCATCAGGAAACGGAGCATTGTAAGCATCAATTACATATTGCTCTAGACCATTCATTGTTCCACCTTTTATAATTCCACCAGCATGAAAATTTTCTACTGTTTGAGAGTATTGTTTCCAACTTTCAAATGCTTCCCCTGGAGAGTAGTCACCAGTTGGTAGTCCAGTATTGCTTAAAACAACACTGCTAAATTTATCTTGGTTTTCAACAACAAGCCTAAGACCAATTAATCCTCCCCAGTCTTGTCCAAATAAAGTTATGTTTTCTAGATTTAAATCCCGTAACCAAGAATTCATCCAAGCAACATACTTTTCGTATGTATAGGCCGTTCTTTCAGATAATTTATCTGACTTACCGAACCCAGGCAAGTCCGGAACAACAACTCTCAAGCCACTCTCAACTAGTGGATTAATAAATTTTCTATAGATGTATCCCCAGTCTGGTTCTCCGTGCAGTAAAAGAACAGTTTTATCATTACTTGATCCTTCATCTACATAATGAATTCTTAAATCTCCGTATTCAGTATTTAATGTATAGAAGTTTTCTTCATAATCCCATTCTTTTATACCTTCAAAGTCTGAGGGATTGTTCTTTAATATATTTACCATACTTTTATTTTACAGGTTATGAATTACGTTTGTCACCACACCCCAAACAAATGCTTCACTTTCATCTGCAATGACGATTGGGTCAAAAGCATCGTTTTCTGGCTCTAGGAGGATTTTATTACCTTTTTTCCTGTATCTCTTTACTGTAAGTTCATTATCTACAACAGCTATTACAACTTTTCCATCTTCCGCTTTTAAACTCCTATCTACTACCAAAATATCATCTGGAAATATTCCAGCATTAATCATGGATTCTCCCGAAGCCCTTACTAAAAATGTAGAGGCAGGATGTTTTACTAAGTATTGGTTTAAATCTATCTTATCTTCCAGGTAATCATCCGCGGGGGATGGGAAACCAGCAGCAACCTTATTACTATACATTGGCACTTCGTACAGTCCTTTATTAACGACTTCAGAAATATATTTAATCTTACTTACAGGTATACGTACAGCTTTTGTTTGCTCTCCGTACTTGCCCTGACCTCTCGGTCTTCCGGCTCCCTTTCTTGCTCCACCTCGTGGCATAAAATGTCTTTCTTTTTTCTTAGAATAGTGTACAGTATTCAAAGGAGTAAGTAAGTGAATAATAAAATTTTTGCCCTAGTGGATTGTAATAATTTTTATGCATCCTGTGAGAGAGTATTCAACCCAAAGCTAGAAGGAAAGCCTATTGTTGTGTTGTCGAATAATGACGGATGTGTAGTGGCTAGATCAAATGAGGCTAAAGCCTTAGGCATACCAATGGGAGCTCCATACTTTAAATACAAACAACTTATCAACAGAAATAAAGTTCACGTATTTTCATCGAATTATACTTTTTACGGCGATATGTCAGCCAGAGTCATGACCTCACTAAAATCTCTTGTGAGCGATATAGAGATTTACTCTATTGACGAAGCATTTCTTGACATCAGTAGCTTTTATTACTGTGACTTAGAAGAGACTGCACAAGAGATACGAAGATTAATCAAGCAATGGACAGGTATCCCAGTCTCTATAGGCATAGGTCCAACAAAGACATTAGCAAAAGTAGCAAACAGGCAAGCTAAAAAGCACACAGTGTCTAATGTCTTCGATATACGAGATCAGAGTATAAGAGAAGAGATTTTGAGAGATTTACCACTTGAAGAGATCTGGGGTATTTCAACAAGATGGGGTAGAAGACTCCGTAGAATCGGAATAGACACTGCTTATGACTTAACACAGGCAAACGCTCGTCATGTTAGAAAAACTATCAGCATTGTAGGGGAGAGGATTCATCATGAGCTGAACGGAACTTCCTGTATTGGCATAGAAGAGGTAAAGAATAAAAAAAATATAATATCTTCCAAGTCATTTGGTAGAAAAGTAATGATGGTAGGAGAGTTGGAGGAAGCTGTTTCTAACTATGTTGCTAGAGCATGTGAGAAGTTAAGAGCACAGGGCTCTAGAGCACAAGGCTTGTATGTGTTTTTAAGAACAAGTCCATTTGTTGACCCAGAGAAAAGATATAGCAATGGTATGAGTACCTTTTTCACAATACCAACAAGTAACACTTCAAAGATTGTAAAAGAAGCAAAGTATCTAACACGAAAGCTTTTTGTATATGGATATGAGTATCAGAAAATTGGTGTAATGTTGTTAGATATTACTGGTGCGGAGAACGAGCAATATAGCTTTTATGAATATGAGAACTATGATCAATCAGACCGCGTTATGGAGGTACTGGATGGTATTAATAGCAAGTATGGATCAAGTACGTTGACCTTTGGAGCGCAGGGTATAAAAAAAGATTGGAAAATGAAGTCAGAAAGAAAGTCTGCTGCCTACACAACTAATATGCTTCAAATACCAGTTGTGAAATAAGAAAAATAGAAAGTAATCTGTTTAAATTAAAGATATGGGACTAGATAATCCATATGCAAACTCACTAGATGGTCTAGAGATAAAAGACCCAGTAAAAAGCTTTTTCGATTACTGCAAAAAACGTGAAGAAGTACGTGTAAAAAGAAAGTCAGGAGAAGAATATCCTTGGAGTGATGATCCAATTTTACAAAAAGGTCGCTTTTTAAATGTTTTTCGAGAGGATGACAAAGTAAGCAAATCTATTATTAAATTTGCTGAACCAGCAAAAGATAACTTACCTTTGTTAATTCAAGCTTTATTTTTTAGTAGGTGGTGTAATAGAGACTCAACTATAGACCACTTAACACTTGATGATTTAACTAACCCAGAGACTTTAAAAGAAAAACTACTTGGTTTAAAACAATGGGAGAATTATACAGCATACCCAGTAGAAGACTCTTATTGGAATAAAAAGCTTTACAGCCGAATAGATACTGCCACCTACAAATTTTATGAAAAAAAAGAAGAATTAACCAAAATTGTTCTTAATTCTAATAGGAATGTCATTACTGCTACAAATAATGTTAACGAACAATTTGAGATGGTTAATGACTTTCCTATATTTATGGCTTTAATTGATATTGCTTGGTTTAGAGAAGATGTCATTCCAATCACCACTGATGTTCCAACTGGTATTGGTGCAGAACCATATTTGAATAGACTTCAAAAGTTTCTTAACTTAAATAACCATCAGGATGTGGGTGTAAAAATGATTGAGCTTCAAAAGGAGTATTGGCCTGAAGCTAAAAGAGAGTTCTATCCCATTGATATAGAATATCAATCATGTGAATGCAGAAAATACTTTAGCTACGTGAATGGCACAAAAAATTTTGAAGGAAAAAATCTTTTTTCTATATGAATGAACCCAATTAGGATTTATCTAAACTCTTCCAGAGTTTTCTTGTTGATAGATACCATATAAAACCAAAGATAAAACCCAAAATGGGAAATAATTTAAATACAAATAATACACCGTATATTGATGTCAGGTAACCAATCATCAGTGTTGAAATAGTATTCATTAAGAAATAGAGAGAATAGTCAATTCCTGCAATTCTACCTCTCAACCTATCTGGGGTTAGTACTTGTAGTCCATAGGTTGAAAAAGCCCACTGAGAGCCACCACCTGCATGCCCAAGAAATAAGAGTAAAACTGTAAGATACAAAGAGAGAGTATATGGTATGAAAAAATAGAATAGACCCCATGCCATAATTGTTAACCCAATTGTATTTAATAATCTCCCATCAGAACTTCCAAAAAAATATCTTATCACAATAGGACCTACTAATGCACCAACACCTCTTGCTCCAAACATAAGACCAGTTCCATAATCACCAGCTTTAAAAATATCATAAGAGAGAATAGTAAACATAGATAGCAGTCCGCTTGCTGAAATTGCGAATGTACCTTTGGTAATAATTAATGAAAAGATTTCTTTTCTTGATGATGCATACTTTAAGCCATCTTTATAGCTAATTTCTTTTTTACGATTTTCTTTGACAGATATTTCGCTCAAGTTTTTTTTAATTGAAAAAACTATTAAAGCTGATATTAGAAAACTAAAGAAGTCAATAGTAAATAACAAATTTCTACTTATTACAGTTGTTAAGTAACCACCTAATCCAGCTCCTAATCCTGCCATTATTCCCCAGCTTGAAAAAAAGATTACATTTGCTTCAGCTAAGTTTTCTTTTTTTACAACATTTGGTAGTGCAGCATCTGAAGTTGGCATATAGGAAAATCCAACAATTGAGAGCATTCCAAATGAAAATAATATAAATGCAACACTTTCTGTTGTTACTGCATAAAGGATTAACAACACGACCAGTCCAGAAAGAAACTCCGAAATTGCTAATACTTTTTTTCTATCGAACCTATCAGCTAAGTATCCTCCAAAACTTCCTAATAAAAACAATGGTGCACTTTGAACGACTAAAACTAACGATGTTATAAAGGGATTGTCTGTTAAATCATAAATTATTCCAAGTAGGGGAACTGTTAGAAGCCAATCACCACCTAGAGTTATAAGTCTTGCAGCAAAAAGTTTTTGGAAATCTTTATTTTTAGTAATTAGAGTTATATATTTCTGTAAATTTTCCATTAGTCATACAACTGTAACTGAAATGAGAAATAACTACTATACTTTAACAATAATGAAAACAGTACTTATAACAGGCGGAACAAGAGGAATCGGCCTATCAACTGCAATAAAATTTTTACAAAAAGACTGGAAAGTATATATAACTTCCAGAAAACAGGATAATTTAGATTTGGTTTTAACAGATCATCCAGGATTAAAAGGTTTTGTTGCAAGAGCAGATGACCTTGCAGCGGCATCAGAAACGTGTATGAAGATAAAAGATGAAACTGGTTCTTTAGATGTGCTAATAAATAATGCTGGAACTAATCCCTCCGGTGGAAGTTTAATGGACGTTGAACTTTCAGCTGTTCAAAAAACATGGGATGTAAATTTGATGGGTCCTTTAATGTGGACTAGAGAAGCGGTAAAAGCGGGTCTTTCTGAATCAGTTTTAAATGTTTGCTCTGTTGGAGGAATAAGACCCTCTCAATATATGGGAGCTTATAATATTTCAAAAGCAGGTTTAATTTATATGACAAGACAGTTAGCAATGGAACTTGCTCCTGACATACGTGTAAATGGTATTGCTCCTGCAATAGTCAAGACTAAATTATCAGAAATGCTTTGGGTAAATGATGAAAAGGGAAGTGCTGATTTACATGCATTGAAAAAACTAGGCGAACCTGAAGATATAGCTAGCCTTATTTATTTTCTATCTGGTGAAGATGCATCATGGATCACAGGGGAAGTTGTAACAATTGATGGCGGGTTTCTACTTTAGCCTATAAAGTATTTCGCCAACTCATTGTATATTGGTATTCCAAAAATTATATTGAATGGAAATGTAATACCAAGGCTCAATCCTAAATATATTGCAGGATTAGCATTTGGAATTGCATCTTTTACAACAGCTGGTACTGCTATGTAGCTTGCACTTGCAGCTAAGACCATTAATAATGTTGCATTCCCTGGACTTAACAAGAAATAGATTGATGCAATTAGTGCTATAGCAGAGCTTAGGAGTGGAGTAATTAGAGCAAAAAGTATTAAATTTTTACTCTTACCCTTTAGTTCACCAATTCTCTTAGCAACCCTTGTACCCATGACAAAAAGAAAGATCAATAGAATATAATCAAATAAACTTTCAGTTATTAAATTTACCTGTGAATATTTAGAGAAATTGAAAAAATAACTAATCATTAATGAACTTATTAGAACAATATTAGGTATCTCCAAAAAAGCTGTTTTAATAGTTTGTAAATTACTTCCTCTATTTTTACTTTTTCTTGTAAATAAAAACAATGCCATAAAAATTGCTGGAAACTCCATAACAACTAATACCGCAGACATATAATCATCAAATTGCTGTGTACTATTTGATAAAAAATTAATTGCAGTCACAAAGGTTACAGCACTTACAGAACCATATGTTCCAGCAAGGGCAGATGCATCTTCAATATTGAGTACATTTCTAAGATAGATATATGCTATTAATGGAATTAAAACTGCTAAAAATACTCCTATAGATAATACATTTACTACATCATCAATAAAACCTGTTGTCTCTAAACTAATTCCCCCTTTTAAACCTAAAGAGAGTAGTAGGTAATACCCAAGGTACTTTGATAGAACATCAGGAAATAATTTCCTTGTCATCAAACCAAATAAAATTCCTCCCAAAAAGAGGAGAAGTGCTGGATTAAGTATGGCATTCATATAAGTAGGAATAATAGTGGTTAATTTCTTTTTTTTAAGCGTTTAATCAAATATAAATTATTTAATTTTTCTTATTAATTCTTCAACCCGATTGATGTCAACTTTTTTAGATACATCATTCTCATGTTTGAAGCTTGTTCCCACTATTAAAATATCTGCTAAATTTTCGTAGGCAGAAATATTAGTTGAATTGACTCCTGAACCTATTGCTAATTTGCCTTCAGGTACAATTGTTCTGACTTTTTGAAGGTCTTCTAAATTTATTTCATGTCCTGTACCATCTCCAGTGACTATAACTACATCAGCACCAGCCCTTTCTATAAGTTCTGCAGCATGATTCTCTATTTTTGAACCCTGAGGAGGAACAGCATGTTTAACAAATACATCAGCATAAATTTCGATGTAATTACTTAATGATGATTTAAATTGATTAATTTCATGTGAATTACCTTCAATAATGCCTTGATCAGTAAACATTGTGTTGTTTAAAACATTTATTCTTACAAAATGAGATTTTGTAGCCTCAGCAATAGAAAGAGCAGCAATCCCATCATTTCTTAAAACATTTATACCAACTTTAATCTCTCTATCTATAGTTAAATTTTCAACAACTGTTGTGAAATTAGCTAAAGTTCTTTTTGATATATTATCTTTTACAAAGGGTGTATCTCCAAAATTTTCGATAATAATTCCATCAACACCACCAAAAATTAAACTATTCACATCCTCTTGAGCTGAGTCTATAATTTCATCTAAAGTTAATCTGTTTGATGGCGACCCCGGAAGGCTTTGAAGATGGACTACTCCGTAAACTAACATTATATTTTCACGTGTTTGTATTTCATGAACTTTGAAGCGAAATCACCTTCAGTGGTAAGGGTGGGAGTGAAGTTTTTAGAAATTCTTCCTGTTACAACCCTACACCAATCACTCGCACTTCCTTTAATACTGTTTTCGCTATTTTCATCTCCAAATTGCCAGGCTTTATATTCCGGTCCAATTAGTTCAACTCTAATATTTTCAAATTTATCTTTATTTAATTTTGTAGCATGTTCTGCATTCAGCCATCCATATAATGCAACATGCTCAACTCTAGTTGTATCTTCATATTCTTTATTCATACATTCATATACATCTAAGCTATGCGCCCAAGTTTCAGCCAATTTAGTAACTGCAAAAGTTCTACAATCAATTTCATTTTTCCACCACACTATTTTTTTTCCTGGTGAAGCTTTTGCAAGAGTTTCAATAACAGCCGCTCTAGAGATTCTCCACCATTCGATTACATCTTGTGGTCTCATATCTTTACCTTTGTCGATTGCTTGTTTTTCAAATTTTTCTAAACCTTTAGGGCCTCGATATTTATTAAAATCGGTACCTTTTTTCTTCAAGGCGTTATGTGCTAAATCCTCTAATGCAGCAAGGTAACTTACATGAGCTGTTATGTCCCAGTTTTTAAATGATGTTTTTGAATTCCAATTTCTTACAGGTATGCTTTGCAAGTATTGATCCAGTAACTGTTGTTCAGCAACGAGGTTACTTAGTATTTCTTGCATATTTATAAGTTTACTTGTGAAAACTATTAACTCCAATGGCAAATCTTATTAAAAAAAACTTTTTTTATATATATATCAGCCTTAATATAATTTTATGAAAAAAATATTGAAATTTGTGACACTAATAGCAGGATTAAGATTCCTTGTAAAAATATTGTCTGAAAATGTGGATATAAAAGTACAAATTGAGAAGTTAAGAGATGAACTTGCAACTCTTGAAACTGAAGATCTAGAAAGCAAGTTAAAAGCATTTTTTAAAAAATATGATCCAAATTCCAATAATCATGAAGAGCAAGAAGAATTATAATTCTTTAATATTTTGTTATGTGGAGAATTCTTGGTAAGGTAGCACACCTGTGGCCAAAAAATTTATATCGTATAATTTCAAAAATTCACTCAAAAATAATAAAATTTAATCACACAAAAGCAGGTGAGTATATTCTCGGAGATCACATTCTTCTTCTTGAAACCATAGGAAATAAATCACAAAAATTAAGAAAAACTCCCTTAACTTATGCAGAATATAATGATTCATATATCGTTGCCGCATCTTTTAGTGGCAATAAGAATACTCCTGATTGGTATTTTAATTTATTCACTTCACCTCCATATATAACTGTTAAAAATTCTAGGTTCCAAGTTATTGTTGAAGAAATTGAATTAGATAATAAAAAATTTTATTGGTCCTTATTGGACCAGGTATATCCAACTTTTAAAACTTATAGAGAGAGAGCAGATAGAGATATACCACTCATAAAATTTATTAAAGCTTAGGAGAGGTAGAAGGCCCTTTTCTCACAATGGTATTCCAGAGTGTGTTGTAGTGGTCTAAGTCTTCTTTATTGACATGAGGTAAAACAAAATGTTCCCAAGCAGACTTCAATGGGTCATCAGTATTTTTATATATATTCAAACCAACAGGAATCCTCTCAACGATGGTTCGAAGGCTCATAGGAGTCTCAACATTAACGCTTATGTCATCAGAGACAAATGAGTTATTAATTTCTATTGCAAGTTTTATTATTAGCTCTACGTATTCCTTCTGAAGCTTTGGATATCTTAATGAAAAAATAGATTCAAGTTGTTCTTTCTTTGGAAATGGCTTGTCCCATATTACCCACCTATCAGCAAAAGCTTTGTTTAGTGATTGCGTACCAGCATAGTCTCTTAAACTAGTTGGGTTCATGGTTCCAAATATGAATGTATCGTCTCTAAGCTCAATGACCTCACCGTTAGGTAGTTCTAATTTTTTATGTCTATCTAATAGTGAATGTAAAGCAAATAAGACTTCTGGTCCTGCAGCATTTAATTCCGATAAATTAACAATTGCAGGTCCACGCAGTGCTCTTGTCAGCTCTCCATCTTGCCATCTGCTTTCAGTTCCTCCTTTACCATCACCATATAACTGAACAGAGCCAAGTAAAGTTACATCTCTAACTTCTCCAGAGAGAGGTATTCTATAATATGGAAATTTTAATTTTGCAGCAAATTGCTCAATATCGTGATCCTTACCCGTTCCCATATGCCCCTTAAGAGCGACATGAATAGGTATATCATTTTTAAATGCATTTATTTTAGAATCAATTAATTGAGCAAGTCGATACTGAATACCTAAATCAACATAATATTTGTCTATTAATGGAATTCTATTTATTCTTGACTCATAATCAGAAACTGACTTTGGCAACTTACATTCATTTAGTTCTACAACCCCTGTTTTATTGTCAGGATTTGTAAATTTTTGCAATGCCATTATGCTGCTCCGATAGTTGTTTTAATATTTTTAATAAGTATATCCTTTGTTATGTTTACTATGGAATAAATTAATTGCTCTGGATGTTGAACTTGTACATTGTTTTCATATTCTTTCCAAGATCCACGATTTCCTATACCCACACCTAATACCTCAATTTTATTTTTCTTTGCAAAATTTATACTGTTCTTTAATTCAGGTAAAGAACCACGCGTCATACCATCTGACAACACAACAAGTAATTTTGTATTTGATGGGTGATTAAGCAATCTCTTTGAAGCGTGCATAATGTTAACTTCATCAACGTTAGTTCCTTTTTCAAACATACTAAGTGGAGGAATTAAATTTTCATCTAATTTTGAATCTATTGACGATCTTAGATTTCTTGAAAATTCTATTAGTCCAATAAATTTTTCATAATTGTCTCTCCATGAATCATTAAATTCTTTTACAAAATAATGATTAGTAGTATTAAATACTTCTTGAGCTGATGAACCATATGTTGTATTCAACATTGATGAAATAGCAAATTTACGTTTCGTGTATTCAGAATCTGTTTCTTTAAAATCGGCCGCAAATCCACGATTAAATATCGAAACTTCAAAATCAATATTTAATTCAAAACATATTTGAGCTAAATAACTTGCACCGATTAGAGCTGCAGACAAAGACCATGGCTTGGGTTCTGTTTTTGTTTTCTCAATCATAGATCCACTTCCATCAATCAGAAGAGATAAAGCGTAAGATTTGTTTGATAAACGTTGCTTTTGTTCAAACATTCTTTCATATCTTCCCGATGCAAGCATGATTGGAACATGTGGAGATAGATCACCTTGATCATATCCACTAATTCTTTGGCGTTTTTGGTTATGTATAAAATAAGGCTTAATTTTATTAGTAACTTTAAATATAGGTAAATTCCATTGTTCAAGTAGATTCTCATAGGTTATAAAACCATTGCTATACAAATGTTTAAAGTTCTCTGGAAGTTTTGAAGAAACTATTTTTGATGTATAGCCAGAAGGAAAGTATATATTATTTGAAGCACCAACTTTAGATATGTGGTCGTCCATTAAATTTAATTTTTCGTCTTTTTTTGCGTCGACTTCTTTACCTATAAATTTTTGTAGAGTATTACCAGTTGTTAAGTTATTTGATGACGGAATTAATACCTTGCTTAAATCATTAATAACACTTTCATCTAATGACTGAGATATTTCTTTTTGTTCTCCAAGGTTATATTTATCTAAATCAGGAAGTATATTGTATCTTCTACATATATCAACCATTTGCACTGTAGCTTCTAAAACTTCTGATATATTTACATCTTTATAATTGAGAGGTTTCAGTATGTGGAGCGATTCATTTAAAGATTCTGTAACATTTTTTTTAAAATCGTTATAGTTAGGATTTATGTAAAGGGTTATAGAATGAAATAAAAGTGATAAAAATTGGCTAAATGGAGTTAAAGTTTTAGTTTTGTAAAATGATTCTTTGTAAATATCTTTGAGTATAGAATTAAGACCTCCGTATTCGTTTACAAATACCTTCTCTTCTATTGAGTGAATTAAGATATCAAAAATATACTTACCAAAAGGACCGGTCAAAATTTCCAATACATCCGATATATTGTCAACATCATTAAAATCCTCATCAAAATATTCACTAATTAGTGACATATCTACTTTGTAATTAGACATTGAGTGGATAGCTTCATGAACAACAGTGCCGATTAAGACTTCATCTTTGTTAAGTGTGGATTGCGAAATTGTACCAACAAGTACAGATGGATTGATTACAATATCATCTGTATTATTTGACTTTGATCTTCCATATCTAATTGTAATATTTTCATTTCCCATTTGAGACTGAAGCAGTCTAGTAATAGCAGGACGTATTTTTTCAAAGTCTTCAACTATTTGTGATTCAATATTTTTTTTCTTAGAATTCATTTATTAATCATTATCATTAAAAGTAATACTATAAGTATAAGGATATAAAATTTATGAATGAAAAAAGTAAGAAGACTGTTTTAATCTCAGGCGGTGCTGGGAAAATGGGAAAACTTATTATTGATTACTTAAGTACACAAGATAATTATGAAATTATCGGTATCTATGATCCAGGATATAATTCAGATGATTACCCATCTATAACAACTTTAGATGATATAAATCCAGATTATATTTTAGAATTTTCACCTGCTACAGCAATAAATGAAAATATACAAAAATGGAGTAAAGTAACATCAAATCTAATAATTGGCTCTTCTGGTATTTCAAACGAATCAATTAGTTTATTAAAAACACTAGATCACAGCAGAAAAGTTGTTGTAGTTCCCAATTTTTCTATTGGGGCAGCTTATCAAAAATTATTATCAATTGCACTCTCTAAAGATTTTGAAAATGTTCATATTATTGAAAAGCATCATAAAAATAAACAGGATGCACCATCAGGCACATCATCAGATCTTGCATCGAGTCTTTCTGATGTTAATTCAAACAAATTAGATAATCATGATGGTGAACATAACAGCATCAACGGAATAAATATTTATTCTGAAAGGGGAGAAGAGTTTCTTGCTGAGCAGGTTGTAAATTTCACATCAGAATATGAAACTTTTTCATTAGAGCATGTTGTAAACGATAGGTCTGCATATCTATATGGAATATCTTTAGTATTTGATGAAATTGAAAACTTATCTAATTTCACTCTTGGTTTGGAAACAATTCTGGCTCAAAAGATTAGTATTTTGTCATGAAAGATTTTGGACAGTTACTCACTGCAGTAGTTACACCTTTTGATCAAAATGGAATTATAAGTACGGATACGTTCTGGAGACTTTGTAAAAAACTAGTACATGAAAAATCTGATGGACTGGTTTTAAGTGGGACCACAGGAGAATCACCCAATCTTTCAATGGATGATAGGGAGATACTTTACAGCACTGCATTAGATTCTGTTGGCAATGACGCTTCGATAATTGCTGGAACTGGAACCTATTCTACAAAAGAAACTATAGAGATAACAAGAATGGCTTCAAGTTTAGGAGTAGATGGAATAATGATTGTAACTCCTTATTATTCAAAACCATCACAGTATGGCATCATGAAACATTTTGAGGAAGTTTCAAAAGTTACCGATTTACCGATAATGGCTTACAACATACCAGGAAGAACATCGAAATTAATTGAGTTACCCACACTTGAAAAATTAGTAGATGAAATAGGTATACACTCAATTAAAGATGCAGTAGGTGATTTAAAATTCAGCAGTGAGGAGATAAATTTACTTAAAGATAAATGTCATATTTACTGTGGAAATGATAATGAGACAATTGAGTTTATGAAGATGGGAGCAAAAGGAGTAGTTTCTGTCGCATCTCATATTGTTGGGAAGCAAATAAGTAAACTTATTTCTAATGTATTAGATAACAACATTTCTAATGCTGAAGATATTCATTCACAATTATTGGAGCTATTTTCTGCTCTTTTTCAAGAACCTAGTCCGGGACCCGTAAAGTATCTCCTTACTGAAACGTGGGAAGATGTCGGTATTCCACTGCTTCCAATAACACCTATAAGTACTGAATTTAGAACCGAATTATCGTCAATTTTTAATAAAATTTAAATAAACATTAGTAAATATTCAAATAATTTATGATATAATACATCGTGGCTGTAAAGACATCCACTCGCAAAAGGGTGAATGGGCGTAAGCGGGTGTCTAAACAAAACAATTTAATAAATGTAGACAGGGCAGTAAACACTTTAAAATCTACAACTTCTAAAACTGTTAACGGTTTTATTACGTCCTATCAAGCTGTCTCAGTTTTTATGTTTACATTCGGAACTCTAATTGCACTTTCAATTTTTCAAAAAGGTGGACCTGTTGGTGATGTAATCTATAAAGCTCTTGAGTGGTGTTTTGGATACGGAGTATTCGCAATGCCAGTATTTTTCTTTTATGGAACTGCAATTCTTATACGTGACAAAGATACAGTTAAGTCACAAAAAGTTTTGGCTGGAACCTTTTATGTACAGATTATCTCTTCTGCAGCATTTCATTCCTTAATCCATACAGAACCTTTATCAATCAGTGCAGGATCAGATCTAATTTCAAAATCTGGAGGTCATATTTCTGCATTTCTTGTACATCCATTGACCAATAGTTTGGGCATACAAATGACTCACACAGTCTTATTAGTAGGATTAGTAATAGCAGTTTTATATATGACTGATATTGAATTAAAGGATTTAGTTGGAGGAGTTCAGGCAATTCTTAAATATATTTACAAATTTATATTTGCCTTTATAAAAGCAAGAAAAGAAGCTAATAGTTTTCAGTTTGATGATTTATATGTGGAACCTTCAAACAGTAAAACTGAAGTAATAAAAACAACCATTTCAAAAACTGTAAAAAAAGAAGATAATGTTTCAGACTTCACAGATTTTAAACAGAAAAAAATTAAGCCACAAAGTACCAAAAAGAAAACTAAACAATCATCAAATTCTAAAGAGTACAAATTACCTCCAGTTAGTTTGCTTAAAAAAGGTTCTTCAGTTTCAACATCGAAAAAATTACTTCAGGAAACCGCTAAAGACTTAACACAATTGTTAAAAGAACATGGAGTTGAAGCAGAACTTACAAATGTAGTTCCAGGTCCTACTGTTACAAGATATGAGATTGAATTAGCGCCTGGAGTAAAAGTTTCTAAGGTAACTTCACTATCTCACGATATTGCTTACGCCTTAGCCACTCCCGATGTAAGGTTACTTGCTCCAATTCCTGGAAGAAGTGCAATTGGAATTGAAATTCCAAATCGCCAAAGGAAACTTGTGTCTTTAGGCGATGTATTGTCATCAAAAGAATCTACTGAAGCAAAACATCCTTTAAATGTTGGATTAGGTCTTGATATAGCTGGTAAAGCTAGATTACTTAATTTAGCTGAACTCCCACATGTACTGATTGCAGGTCAAACAGGTGCGGGTAAATCATCCTCAATTAACTCAATTGTTACTTCATTACTGGTAAGAACTAACCCTGATGAGGTTAAAATGGTCATGGTCGACCCTAAAAGAGTAGAGTTAGGTCAATACAATAACGTCCCTCATCTACTTACAAAAGTTATTACAAATCCAAAGAAGGCAGTAGATGCATTAGGTTGGGCAGTTTCTGAAATGGATAGGCGTTATGATCTTTTAGCAGATAGTCAAGTTCGAGATATAAATGGTTATCACGAAAAATATGATGCAGGTTTACTTGATGAAGATAAATTTGATCGATTTCCTTATATCGTAGTCTTCATTGACGAATTAAATGACTTGATGATGGTTGCAGGAAGAGAAGTAGAATCAGCAATTGTACGATTAGCACAAATGGCAAGAGCTATAGGAATTCACCTAGTTGTTGCCACGCAAAGACCTTCTGTAGATGTCATCACAGGTGTAATGAAAGCAAATATTCCTTCAAGACTTGCATTTTCTGTAGCATCAACTACTGACTCTAGAGTTATTTTAGATCAATCTGGTGCTGAAAAACTTATTGGGCTAGGTGATATGTTAGTTGTAACCGCATCAAATCCACGACTTGAAAGAATACAAGGAGCATGGGTTACTGAGTCAGAAATAAAAGATGTTGTCTCCTGGGTCAAAGATCAAAAAGAAGCCGTTTATAACCCTGCTGTTATAGAAGAACAAAAGAAAACACAATCTTCCTCTACTGAAGATTTTGGTGAAGATGAGGAACTTCTAAACACTGCTAAAGAATTAGTAATTCGTTCTCAATTAGGATCTACTTCTATGCTTCAAAGAAAATTAAGAGTAGGATTTGCTAGGGCTGGAAGATTAATGGATATTCTAGAAGCACAAGGAATAGTTGGACCCTCAGAAGGTTCAAAAGCAAGAGAAGTACTAATTACAGTTGAAGAGTTTGAGACAAATAATCTACCAAGTATTTCTGAAAGCGTAGAAGAAGTTACAACTGAAGATAATGAATCTCAACAAGATCCATCAGAAGATGATTCTTGGTTTGAATAAACTAGACTTTTATTTCTCTTCCCTTAATAATTCTCCTTCTAATAGATGCAGAGATAGTATCAACTATTAGAACCATTGCAATTGTAACTACTAGTACAGTTCCTGCTCTTGGAAAATCTCTAAACCTTAATTGATTAATTAACTCTGCACCAACACCTCCAGCTCCAACAACTCCCAAAACAGCCGAAGCTCTTAAATTAATTTCAAACCTATATAACCAATAAGATGTTATCGTCGGCATTACTTGTGGAACCACACCAAAGAACAGTTCATTGAGTTTAGAACCACCTGAAGACTTTATTGATTCTAGAGGACCTTCATCAATTCCTTCGATAACTTCTGAAGATAGCTTACCAAGTGTACCAATAGAGTGGATTCCAACAGCCAAAGTACCTGTAAGGGGACCTAAACCAGTAATTGGAAGTAAAACAAAAGCAAGGATCAGCTCTGGAAAAGCTCTAATGATATTTAATACCTGTTTAGTTATCCTACTAAGAGAATTTAATGATACATTATTTGCAGCTAAAAACGATACAGGAAAACTAAAAATTGCACCAATAACAGTTCCTGCCCATGCAATAAAAAGTGATTCTGCTACTTTTGGTACTATTCTATCGATAGCTTCTTGTGATAAATCTAATGGGAACATTGCAGAAATTAAAATCCAAATTTTACCTGGGGCTGAAAATATTCTGTCTGGTGTAATTTCAAGTCCAGATGCTGACCAAATTGAGCCAACAACAATTAAAAAAGTTATAAGGTATTTTAATATCCTTTGATTAAGTGGTTGATTTGGTATGTTCATAATATTTTTCTTCTTAGCCACACACTAAATTGTTCTATTGCAATTACTGCCAAAAGTATTAATACAATAATTGGGGAAATCCTATCAAATCTTAAGAATATTCTTTGGGTTTCAATTATTCTTCCTACACCACCAGCACCCACTAGACCTAAAATAACTGACGCTCTAATACAAAGTTCAAATATATATAAAAAGTAAGCAGTAAAATTTGGAAGTATTTGAGGTAATGCTGATGTAAAAACTGCTTGATTATGTTTGGCACCACTAGCTTTAGCTGCTTCTAAAGGTCCTAGATCAATACTGTCAATAGTTTCTGATAGTAACTTGCCCATAATAGCCATTGAAAACATAACTAAAGCTAAAACTCCAGCAAAAGGACCTAAACCTACTGCCACAGTGAACAACATTGCCCAAAATAGATCAGGTATAGTTCTAATAAAATTAAGAAAAGACTTATAAATTATGTAAGTGGTAGTTGTTTGATTAGTTGCTTTTGAAGCGTAAAAAGAAAGCGGTAGAGCTATAAAGCAACCTAGGATACTTGCCAATATTGCAATTTGTATTGTTTCCAATAAAGCTTGAGATGCATTTTCAAATGCCCATTCCCATTTTGGATCAAACAAAGTATCAGTCACAAGTCTTCTATTAGACCAGTTTCTTTTAAAATCTTCTAAATTAAAACCAACTTGAAAAAATGAGTAAATGCTAAAAATAATTGCAAAAGGATAGCCAGTAATAGTTAATAAAGAAGGTAAAGGCTTCTTAGGTACTTTAATCGTCTTCTCCTAGTAAATCTGATGATTTTATTGCTCTACCATAAATATTTTCAAAATCTTGATCACTTACATCATTAACTTTTCCATCGTAAACAAGTTCACCATCTTTTAAGCCAATCAACCTTTCACCAAACTCCTTTGCAAGATCTAGAAAGTGAAGATTAACAATTGTTGTTATTCCAAGTTCTTGATTAATTTGTTTTAAATATTTCATTACAACCCTTGAAGTTATTGGATCTAATGATGCCACTGGTTCATCAGCTAACATTACTTTCGGTTTTTGCGCAAGTGCTCTTGCAATACCAACCCTTTGTTGCTGGCCACCTGATAAATTTGAACCTCTCACATAAGCTTTTTCAAGAATCTCAACTTTATTCAGAGATTCAAAAGCAATATCTTTGTCTTCTTTGGGCCATAATCCAAAAATAGAACGTAATGTGGAAACTTGACTTAATCTTCCTGTTAGAACATTTTTTAATACTGATGATCGATTTACTAAATTAAATGTTTGAAAAATCATTCCGATATCTGAACGTATATCTTTTAATTCTTTTTTAGAGGCATTAGTAACATTTCTTGAGTCAACAATTACGTCACCTTCCGTAGGTTGAACAAGATTGTTTATTGTTCTCAAAAGAGTTGATTTACCTGCACCAGACATACCTACAATTATGACAAAATCTCCTTCTGGAATTTCTAAGGAGACATTTTTAAGAGCCTTAACTCCACCTTGATAAGTTACACTTACATTTTTAAATTCAATCATATTTTCCAAAAAAAAACTAGGGCAGTATTCACCACCCTAGTTTTCTATTAATTAATTATCGTAAAGACCAAATTCTTCTGCTGCTTCTCTCACAACATCGAATTCTGAGTTAACTGCTGGAACTAAATCTGTCCAACCATAAATCTCATCCATAATAGCTTGACCTTCTTCAGTCGCTATATATTCAGACAAAATTTGATAAATTTTTTCTTTTATTTCTTGTGGTAAATCAGTTCTTACTGCAATAACATCGTTTGGAATTTCTTCAGTTATCCCAAAAGCAATAACTTTTTCACCAACATCTGCATTGGTTTTTCTCAATGTTCTTCTTGCGTCATCATAAGTAACACCGAATTTGGCATCACCATTATAAAGTCCCGCAATAACACCATCATGTGATCCTGCAAATCTTTGGGTTATGTCACTTGTGTAATCAATCCCAGCTTTTTTTAACTGGAGTGAAGGATATAAGTACCCAGATGTTGAACCTTCTTCAACAAATAATACTTCCTCACCCAACATAACAGATAGATCTGCTTCACATGCAAGTCCAGGACTGGTAGTTACTCCATCTCGAACTTCAGGAATTAAACCATCATCACCAAAACCCCAACCAACTTGTAACGCTTTTACATCTGGTGGTGTTGTTTCTGATCCTGTAACTAAAGTAGCAACACCATTGATATTTTCAAAAGCACCAATTACTGGTGTGCTCTTACACACGCTTGCATCTGTTGTCCAAAAAGTTCCATGATATGAACCTGAACCGTATCTTACAGATTTAGCAATAGCTTCAAATCTTGTAGGAAATGCATTCATTGCAGTTACGTAACCTAATGTAGCAAATGCTCCAACATCTGCTTGTCCAGAACCCATTGCAACAAGAAGACCTGAGTAGTCACTTGTTACGAATCCTTCGACCTCAATTCCTAAACCATCAGTTAAAACTTTCATCATAGGTTGAATGTTGTCTAATAGTTCAGCTTGTTCCGCGCTAGGTACAAAGCCAAAAATAATTTTATCTAAAGTAGGTGCAGCAGTTGTAGCTGGAGCCTCTAAAGTTTCGACTTCTTCCACAGCAACGGGTTCTTCTACAGTCTCTTCAGCAGACCCACCGCAAGCAGTAGCTACTAAAGCAAGACAGAGTAGAAGTAGTAATGATTTTTTCATTATTTTTCTCCGCTAGCTTATATTCTTATCATACATAAATGTAAATTAACGTTGTTTAATTTAATTTAAAAATTAGTAAAATTTATTTCACCAAATTCTCTTAAAATTACTTCTCCATTTGTATCTAAAATGATAGTTATTGGTTGACCGACTATCTTAAAGTAATCACGTAGCTCAGATGTAGAAAATCCAATTTGCAAATCCCCATTTAAATTATTTTCAACCCACTCAAGAGTTGGATCATAATCACTATGTGCTAAAGCAAGGACATCATATTTTTCGGTAAGGTTATCTAATTCTTTTTCTAAGACAGGCAACTCCCGTCTACAAGCACTTCAGTAGTCTGCCCAAAATACAATAATGGTTTTTTTGTTTGTAAAATTTTCGTATTCTTGATTTAAATCTATATTTATGTATTGAAATGATGTATCAGTTATTAAAACATTATTTGAATCTTCATCCTGTGTTACATCCTGAGTACACGACATAAGAATTAATAAAATTAATAAATATTTTTTCATGAAATAATCATAATCTTATTCGAGAATAATCTTGCTATTCTAAATACTGTGAATATTGCACTACTAAGCATCGGAACCGAGATACTTCTTGGAGATACAGTAAATACAAACCTTTCATCTTTAGGGCAAATTTTATATAATAATGGATTCACCCTCACGTCTGAATTAACAGTTCCAGATGAAAAAGTAATAATAAAAAATAAATTAGAACATCTCTTATCTAACAATGATGTAATTATTACATGTGGTGGAATCGGGCCCACTGAAGATGATTTTACAAAAGAAGTTATATCTGAATACCTAGGGTTAAATTTAGTTTTAGATAATGATCATTTATCATGGATGAAATCCCGATGGGAGAGTAGGGGTTTAGTTATGCCCCAGAACAATGTTAAACAGGCAGAATTACCAGAAGGATCAAAAAAGCTAACCAATACAAATGGAACTTCACCAGGAATTTATATTAATAGTGATGATAAGCATATTTTTATTCTGCCAGGACCACCAAGAGAATTTACACCATTAGTAAAAGATGAGGTGGTTCCATTTTTGAGTAAAAATTTTGAAAGAACAGATAAAGATTATGAGTTTATATTATTTTATAATCAAGCTGAATCTGCACTTGCTCAAGAAATTGATAAATTTAAACCTATCAATCTTGATATTGCATATTTGGCTAGTAAAGGAATTATTAAAATGAGATATGATAGAAATTCTGTTTCCCCTGAAGTTTTAAATGATTTTAAAAACAATATTAGAAATACAATGAATGCATTTATTCTTAGCACTGAAAACATACCTGCTTCAAAAGTATTATTAAATTTACTACATGAAAATAAATTAACAATATCACTAGTTGAAAGCGTAACTGGAGGTAATCTAGCTTCCGCTTTAGTAAACCATCCAGGGGCAAGTAAAGCTTTAGTCGCATCCAATATTCTTTATACTTCGGAATCTAAAAAAGAATTTTTAAGCTCTGATATAAGCAATGATTGGAGTACATTGACCGAAAATTTAGCCAAAGCTTCTAAAAATAAATATAATACAGATATTTCCCTTGCAATCCTTGGAGAAGCTGGACCAATTCCATCAAGTGATTATAAAATTGGTCAAATATACATATCTATAGCAACTGATACAAATACTGAGACAATTGAGCACAATTTAAGAGGTAGTAGGGATGACATAATTAATCGATCAGTAAATAACGCTATATGGGACTTAATAAAATTCATTAAAAAGTTGTAATCGAACAAATGTTCGATTAAAATTGTCATATTAAGATGTTTAAATAGTTATTAATTAATGTTAATAAATAGGAGAATAAAATGGATAAAGACAGGGCAAAAAAACTAGACACAGTATTTTCACAGATTGAAAAACAATTCGGTGAAGGATCTTTAATGAAATTAGGATCTGATCAAATAAAAAAAATTCCTTCAATTTCTACAGGAGCTCTTGCTATTGACTTAGCATTAGGAATAGGAGGCGTTCCTAAAGGAAGAGTTATAGAAATTTATGGACCTGAAAGCTCAGGTAAAACAACTTTATCTCTCCATATTGCTGCTGAAGCTCAAAAAGCTGGAGGAGTAGCTGCTTTTATTGATGCAGAGCATGCGTTAGATCCAATATATGCGAGTGCTCTCGGTGTTGATGTAGATGAACTTCTTGTATCCCAACCAGATACTGGAGAACAGGCATTAGAAATTGCAAATATGTTAATCGACTCAGAGGGTGTTGATGTTGTAGTAATAGACTCTGTTGCTGCGTTAGTACCACAAGCAGAAATAGACGGTGAAATGGGCCAATCCCATGTTGGTTTGCAAGCACGACTTATGTCTCAAGCTCTACGTAAACTTACATCATCTATTAACAAAACACAGACTACAGTAATTTTCATTAACCAAATTAGAGAAAAAATTGGTGTCATGTGGGGTTCGCCTGAAACAACAAGTGGTGGTAGAGCTCTAAAATTCTATGCATCTGTTCGAATTGACATAAGAAGGATAGAAACTTTAAAAGTTGGTGCTGAAATGATAGGAAATAGGGTCAGGGCAAAAATAGTAAAAAATAAAGTGGCACCACCATTTAAAGAAGCACAGTTTGACATAATGTTTGGTCAAGGAATATCAAGAGAAGGTAGTTTGCTTGATGTTGGAGTTGATCATGGAATAGTTAGAAAAGCTGGTGCATGGTTTACATATGACGAAGTACAGCTTGGACAAGGTAAAGAAAATTCTAAACGATTTCTTAGGGAGAATGCTGATATTGCATTACAACTTGAAACAGATGTGTATAAAGCTGTAGGTTTAATTGAATCAGATGAACAAGAAGTTACAACTGAGGAACAAGAAGAATCAAATACAGAAAAATAAGTTAATTTTTATTTATAAATTTATTTTATAATTTAACTGTGGAACAAACAGTTAAAATCAATTCAAAAATTACATTAAAACCATCTCGTATTGGTAAAAAGTACTATGTAAAAACATTTGGTTGCCAAATGAATGAGCATGATTCTGAAAGAATTTCTGGGTTGTTTGAATTAGATGGAATGAAGAAAGCAGAATCAGAAGATAATGCAGACATACTTTTTGTAAATACATGCACAATTAGAGAGAATGCAGATGACAAACTTTATGGCACTTTAGGACATTTAAAAAAATGGAAATTGGAATCTGATAATAGAAAATTACTAGTTGGTGGTTGTGCTGCACAAAAAGATAAAAATCTTGTTAGAGATAAAGCTCCATGGGTAGATGTTGTCATAGGAACACACAATTTAACTAATGTTATAAATTTATTAAATCAATCAGAAGACTGGGGACCAGTGACGGAAATTATTGATGAAATAGAAAATCTACCAACTGATGCCCCATCTATAAGAGAATCCGAATTTTCAGCATGGCTCACTATTCAAATTGGATGTAATAATTCATGTACATTTTGCATTGTTCCATCTGTAAGGGGACCTGAAATTAGCAGAAGACCCAGTGACATAATTAATGAAGCAAAACAATTAGTTAGTGAAGGAGTAAAAGAAATCACTTTGTTAGGTCAAAATGTTAATTCATACGGTAGAGACTTAAAAATAGATAACAAAAGTAGACCATATTTTGCTCAATTGCTTGAACAGCTAAACAATATTCCTGATCTCGAAAGAATCAGGTTTACTTCTCCACATCCAAAAGATTTTAAAAAAGAAACAATTTTTGCTGTTAAAGAGTTAAGCAAAGTGTGTAACCAGATTCACGTTCCACTACAAAGTGGTAGTAGTAATATCTTGTCTAAAATGCACAGAGGTTATAACAAGGAAAAATTTATCGAAAAAATTGATATGATAAGATCTATAATTCCTGATGTATCCTTAACTACAGATATCATTGTGGGTTTTCCTGGAGAAACTGATGAAGATTTTATTGATACTATGGATATAGTTAATTATTCAGAATTTGATTCTGTATATATGTTTAAATTCTCTCCTAGGCCTGGCACAGTTGCTTTCAATATGAACCAAGAATTTGTTGAAAAAAAAGTAATTGATAATAGATTTCAATTATTGAAAGATACTCAAACTGATATAAGTGAGAGACGACTTAAAAGATTTGTAGGTACTGAACAATTGCTTTTAATTGAAAAATTATCTAAAAAAAATAACCAAATTTATTCTGGAAAAATTGATAGTGGTCAGATTACACATATAGATAAAGGAGATCTTAACTTAGGAGACTTTGTAAATGTAAATATAGTAGATTCAACCCCATTCTATTTAAAAGCAGAACAGATATAGTTTGTTATATTTTTTAGCTGGAATTACAGCTTCTGGAAAATCTAATCTAGCACATAAAATTGCTATTGAACGAAACATGTCTATATTATCTATTGATTCAATGGCAGTTTATAAGGGATTAGATATCTTAACCGCTAAACCAACTGATGTTATGCAGGCCCAAGTTCAATATTATGGATTAGATATTGCTGACCCTGATCAAAATTTTTCGATTATTGATTATTTGAATTATTTAATTGAGGAGGAGATTCCTGAAAAAAGTTTTAATGAAGATATTCTTGCTGTTGGGGGCTCAGGACTTTATATCAAGTCTATTATTGATAAATATGAGTTTAGACCAGCTGATCCAGCAATAAGATCTGAACTTGAACAATTAAATTACGATCAGTTGATAAAATTTCATAATTTAAACAATATTCCATTACCGAACACTGAATTAAATAAAAGACGATTGATGAGAAATATTGAGTCATTTATGGTTGATGAATCTAAATTTGTTTTACCAGATATAAATACACCTGATGGACATGTTGGAGTTTTTTGGAATCATCCTGATTATAAAAACAATATTGATATTAGAACAAAAGAAATGATTAATAATGGACTTATTAATGAAATAAACAATATAAAAAATCCATCAAAGACAATTCTTCAAGCCATTGGGTTAAACCTTTCTGAAGATATTGAAGAAAACATTAATATTAAAACTAGAAGATTAGCTAAAAAACAAATAACCTGGTTTAAAAAAGAAGAAAGATTAAAAATGATTAATTCATCAAAAGAAGATGTTGTTTATCAAAGTATAATGGAGATTATTGATGGCTAATTTTGCATACATGTCAGGAACAGGAAATAATTTTTTAGTAGGCGAGTATGACGGTCCTGTATCAGAAATTCAAGTTATTGCTCTAGTAAGTGATGCAGAAATAGAAGTTGACGGAGTAATTTTTGTAGAACCTTTAGAAGATGATTTAGTTAAAATGCATTATTTCAATAATGATGGTTCCGATGCTGAGTTATGTGTTAATGGTGTTAGGTGTCTTGCTAAATATTCTGTCGATAATAACTTTGTAAATACAAACAATTTTACTGTTGTTGCACCAGTTTCAAATATTAAGGTTTTAGTTCAAGATAATTATATTGAAATACAAGCCCCAATTCCTACATTTGAACCAAATCCTATAAAATTTGAAGAATATGAAGGTGTAAAATCAGAAGTTGGGAATCCTCATTTTATGGTACAAGTAGATGATGTAGAAAATGCTAACTTATCTAAATTAAATACATCTGTATCAGATCTTGAACTTTTTAATGAAGGTTTTAATTTGGAAATATATCAAATTATTGATAATAAATATATAAAAGCAAGAGTTTTTGAACGGGGAGTAGGTGAAACTGATGCTTGCGGTTCAGGAGCGTTATGTTTATTTAATTATCTTTATAAGTCTGAAAAAATTGCAAATGATAGTTATGTTTTATATCCTGGTGGAGATTTAAAACTTAAATTCGAAAACGAAAAACTAATATTATCTGGAGAAGTTATATATCTCTAAAGAGACTCACAACCTTACCTATAGGTTGAGTATTTTCATTAACTTCAATGTTTTCAAATTCCTTATTGGCTGGTATTAAATATTTTTTTCCTGAAACAGTATCAAGATACTTAACAGTAGCCTCTGTGTCATGTATCATAAATGCTCCGATGTCTCCATTTCTAGGTTCTTGGTTTTTGTCAACAACAACAATATCTCCATCATGTATCCCAGCGTCAATCATTGATTCACCATTGATTTTAAGAGCAAACAAATCCTGAGAAAATTTACTAGAAGGTACTGGAATTTCACCAATTCTATTTTCTTCAGCTAATAGCGGTACACCAGCTGAAATAAAGCCCACTACTGGAACAGGTTTAAAGCTAGACTTGCTTCGATTACTAGTTAATGATCTGGATAAATTAGCCTTTTTTTCTATCATGCCTTTTTTAACAAGATTATTTAAATGATGCTGTACAGAACTAGTTGATTTTAAATTTACAGCTTTTGCTATCTCTCTTATTGATGGGGAGTAGCCTTCTTTATTAATTTTATTTTGAATAAATTCTAAAATTTCGGCCTGTTTATTATTTTTCATACTTCATGATAACATAAATTAGAACAAATGTTCGATAAAAAATGTCACACTGCCTAACTACATTTATATATATGAAAATAAGATTGAAATTATTATTGTTTATGTATTTAATTAGTTCGTTATCGGTTATTTTTTCTAAATCACCATTAAATTCCATAGAAAATATTAACAATAATGAATTTACATATTATGAAATACAGAAGGGTGATTCACTCTGGAGTATTGCTGATCAATTCAATTCAAAAAATAAGGAATTTTTCATATATAAAATTAAAAAAATTAATAATTTGAGCAATTCATCTTTAGTTGTAAATGATATTTTGCTAATTCCATAGAATATTTGATACAATATTTAGCAATTACTATAATAATACTATATATGGTATGTCCATTTTGTAATAAAGTTGAAACTAGTGTTGTCGATTCTAGAAAAAACAACGAAGGCAACTCAATTCGAAGAAGAAGAGAGTGCCCAACATGTAATTTGCGCTTTACAACGTATGAAAAAGCAGAAATAGGGATTCTTGTAGAGAAAAGAAGCGGCTCTTATGAAGAATTTGATTATCAAAAACTATTTAGAGGTATAGAAAATGCTTTTGGTGGACTTGATCTTAATGAAAAACAATTAAAAACCTTAGTTGACAATATTTATAACGAAATTAAATCTACTGGAAGTAAAATAAAAAGCGATTTTATAGGTGAATCTGTGTTAAATCACCTAAAAGAAACAAATAAGGTAGCATATTTACGTTTTGCTTCTGTTTATAAAGAGTTTTCTGATGCTTCAGATTTTGAAAAAGAAGTTGCAGAACTCTAAATTAGGGTAAATCTGCTAGATTGTTGTAAATATTTAAACTTTTTTGATTAAAATCCGTCAAAGAATTTTCAAACGCTCTTACTTCTGTTGATTTATTTAATAAAATTGCTGATGATATAGACTCAGCCACTTCGTACTCATTATTTCTAAGGGCAGCTAAATACCTACCATGAAGGTCCTCTGCAGTTACCAAAGCAACTTCAACTAAATTTTTGTGATTATTAAATTCAGCTATTTCTGGAAGATTTGAATAATTTACTTTACTTTGAGCAATAATTGAAGATAATTCAGTAGTAAGTTGATCAATATTTACATTTTCTTCTTTAATTGGTAATTCTGTATATATTAATACCTCAGAAATTAAAATTCTATACGTAATAACTAGGTCTAATTCATTTACGAGTAGAAAAATATCATTTAAATTATTTATAACCTCATTTTTATCTAAAATATCTGTTCGTGAATCTAAATTTGTACGATATTCAATCAAAGATGATTCAATTTGCTGTAAATTTGCACTTGCATTTGAGACATCATACTTTGAATAAAAGGTATTAGTAGAAATTTCAATAAGAGTAGGAAGCAAATTAATTAATTCATTAGAATTTGAAGTTACCACTATTGCATCTTCAGCAATTTCTGTCTGAACATTACGATAATTAAGAAAAGAACTTATTGATATTGATATCACAACTAATAAAACAACACCAATAAATGTAGGAAAAACCCATTTTCTTCTACTCTCAAGATCTGACCATACTTTTTGTATTTGTGAAGTTATCTTCAGAGGATTAAATGTATCCGTAGAAGGTTCCAGTAAATGATCGGTAGTATTTTCATCTGGAGTCAAGTAAGTCTCAATACTGGATTGAACTGGAGTAGATAGAATTTCTTCAGTGTTTGATATAAGTTGATCAAAACTTTGTTGATCTAAGTTATCGGATTCTTCAATATTATCAATTTGATATTCAGAAGTATCAATTGAAATATCAGCTTCAAACCCAAGTAAATCAAGAATCTTGATTTTATTAGGATTTTTAGTTTTATTTATAAGAAAATAATCTCTAATATTCATCATTGAAAGGGTACCACTGAATAATAATTTTAATATAAAAATAAAACTTCTGAACAAGAATGGAAAAATACCAAGTAAAAGTCATTCTGATGATATTGGCTATGATCTCTATGCCGACAGTGATTATTTAATTGATGCAGGTGAAGTAGTAAGAGTATCACTGGGTATTTCAATACAGTTACCTAATAATGTCGGAGGATTTGTTCTTCCAAGATCTGGGTTAGCAAGCAAGCATTTAATTGCTCCAATAAACTCTCCAGGTCTAATTGATCCAGGTTACAGAGGTGAATTAATGGTACCACTTATGAACTATTCAAAAGAAACATATACAGTAACTCAGCATGAACGAATTGCACAACTCGTCGCTATTACAACAGAGAATTTAGAGTTTCATGAAGTTGATAATCTAGACGACTCAGAAAGGTCCGATGGCGGCTTTGGGTCTACTGGAAAAAATTGATTTAATTAATAAATAGAGTTATTAATATATAAGTTACGCGGAAGTAGCTCAGCTGGCAGAGCGCCACCTTGCCAAGGTGGAGGCCGCGGGTTCAAATCCCGTCTTCCGCTCAAAATGGCGACGTGGCGGAGTGGCTACGCAGAGGTCTGCAAAACCTTGTACACCGGTTCGATTCCGGTCGTCGCCTCCAATAATTATGATTGCAATTACAGGTTCTGGAGAATTTTTACCATCAATACTAGATGTTGATAAAGTGTTGATTAGTTATCTAGACGACACACCAAAAGTACTAACTTTTTCTACTGCTGCTGGAAAAGAATCAGATAGTAGACTTCTTTACTGGAAAAATTTAGCTCAGGACCATTTCGCAAAACTTGGAATTGACCACAAACATATAGATGCTAGAAATAGGGAAGATTTAAACAACAGCGCTGTCATAGATCAAATGAAGAGTTCTAACTTTGTGTACTTTTCTGGTGGTTCACCAATACATTTATATGACTCAATATATAATTCTGAATTTTCTGTAGAACTTAAACATGTTGAAAAACGTGGAATCATTGCGGGTTGTAGTGCTGGTGCGATGATAATGGGTGAAAAGATGATAAAAGGAACAGGTCTTAACTATTTACAAAATACAATTGTTATACCTCACTATGGAGAAAGTTTTTACTCTTGGATTTCAAATACTGTAAAAGTATTAAATAGAGGAAAGTATAAATTGCTTTGTTTAGAAAAAGATACATATTTTATTAAAGATAAAAATGAAATTACGGTGATAGGAAAACAGCAAGTACACATTATTTACAAGAAGGAACATCACATCTTTTCTGATGGTGACAAAATAGACCTCTCATTATTATCATAAAGATATGTGTGGAAGATATTATGTTAATGTTGCAAAGGATGAACTTTCTTTCGTAAACAACTTTAAAGAATTTAAATATGAAGAAAACTTCAATGTAGCTCCACAAACTGCTGCACCTTGTATTATCGACAATAATTTAGTTTCTGCTAACTGGGGTTACTTCCCGGATTGGTTAAAGAAACAATCTAATTCAAGACCTTTATTTAATACACGTTATGAATCATTATTGGAAAAGAAAACATTTACTTCAGCGTTCAAAAATTCTAGGTGTTTAGTTCCTATCTCAGGATGGTACGAGTGGAAAGAAGAGGATGGCATTAAGCAACCGTATTATTTTTCAAGCAATTCATCTGCAACATTATTCGCTGCTGGACTTTATTGGAATAGAAGTAGTGGTGATATTGAGTCTTCTATTATCACAAGAGAAGCTGTTACGGACTTACAAACAATTCACCACAGGTCACCTCTTTTGTTAAATGATGAAACGAGAGATTTATGGGTATCTGATATTTCAAGTGAGGAAATATATAGTGAAATTTTAGATTATACATACAATGATATAAAATTCCATAAAGTAGATAGAGCAGTAAGTAATCCAAAAAATAACAATGAATCACTCATACAAGAATTTACAGAGGTACCATTTTAATGAATAGTCAGTCACCTATATACTCTCTTAAATTCACAATTTCTTGGATTATTGTGTATGGTTTAATAGTTTTTATTCTTTGGCAATTCATTCAGATATTTTTTGCTATATATTTAGCTCTCTGGGTTTTGAACTTACTGATAGAAATTGTAGAGAGACTTTTTCTTAGATTCGGAAAAAGAATAGTTACTGTAGAGAAATAATCAATTTATAAAAAACTAAATTAATGCTATATTTTTAGATACAGGGGCGTTAACTCAGTCTGGCAGAGTGCCACCTCGACAAGGTGGAAGTCATAGGTTCAAATCCTATACGCCCCACAAATAAAATCTATTTGTCAAAACGCGGAAAAAATTGACTTGTGGTTTCTATATATTCTTTATATAAGGGTCTTTTCTTAAGCGAAAAATATTCTGATGGAATAGCACCTGTTTTATGTACCAATGTATCGTACATTAATCTTGATGCGAATAATATACAGATCCCAATCATTATTTTGTTACCCTGAGACAAGCTAGATGAATCTATAAGTGAAGGAAAAGAGTAAATAATTATCCCATTCCAAACCATCCATTCAAAAAAATAGTTTGGATGTCTCGTATATTTCCATAAACCAATATCGCATACTTGGTTTTTCATACCAGCGATTTTCATTTGTCTCAAGAAATTTAACTTTTGACTGTCTGCTACTGTTTCTAAAACAATTGATATTAACCACACTGTGAGACCAAAGTATTCAATAATATTTAACGATTCTGAATTACTTGAACCAGCAATAAAGATTGGAATTGCTAAAAATGTCGCATTAGCTAAACCCTGAGTTATTGCATCTATCTGAAGTGCTAAGTGTGTATTATTCTTCTTTTCTTTATCCCATACAATTCTTTGATACTGGTATCTTGATAGTTCATTCTTAAGGTACCCCTGTTTAAGCAAGCCAAGGGCTCCAATGCCCATTCTCAATCCAATAACGGAGATTATAGAAGATGAAATTAATACCATTAATTCACTACCTTCGTTGTGGGTGTAATTTACGATACCTATAACTACCAGACCCCATGGCCATGCAATGTCTACATAACTCATCCTTCTTGTTTTGTATATTGGAATACAAACAACTATAAAAAACAGGATTGATTGAAATAATAAATTCAAATATAATATTCGATTAAAGTTTGATACTGAAAAAAGAATACCCATTCCTACTAAATAGGGAAAGAGTGGACTTACGTATTTCACAAAATTATATTAATGATTCTTATTACTCTTTGTCTTGATTTATAACAAAGTTGACATATGGTGTATTTAATCCAAGGATCTTCTGATTTTCATAATCAAATTTTTCAGCAAAACCAGCAATGTAATAATGTTCATTTAAATTTTCATCACCATCAGTAAACGAATTAAGTGCATTATCTCTTCGCATCCAGTAAGTTTTTTTAAAATCAGGGTTCCCATCATACGTAAGAGGATTATATGTGTTAATAGATTTTTCAAAAGGTATTAGTGCTTCACATACACCCTTGTATTCATCACCTATTTGTACTTCATAGCCACCAAGTTCGTACTCGAAAGCTTTAATAACGCAAAATTTATGGTATTTAAAATCAACAGTATTCCAAATAGATTCAATATGTGATGAGTCAATAAACGCGTACTGATTATTTTCTTTAAATACAATATTTAATAAATAGAGTGCATCAAAGTAATTGATATAACTTCTCTTATCAACGTTTATTGAATAATAATTTTTGTTCATAATTCTAAGATTAATATTGTATAGATACAACAGGTTAAGAAGTAAATCTAAATTCGTATATACTTTGCGTATGAGTAGACAGTTAAAAAACATAATTACTATAACCGTTTTTCTTATATGTATTGCACTAGTAAATTATGCTGGACAAAATATTGATTTAGAGATTAGGGGAATGAATGCTTTCACTTTTATATTGATTGTTGCTGTTATGATACAGGTTATTTTCTTTATCCCTTCATTTTTACTGAAAACAGAGAAATACTACGACTTAGTTGGCAGCCTCACTTATGTAACGACCGTATCATTAGCGTATTTTGCTGTTGAAAACAAAACAATAATTGATTCGATTATTTATATTTATGTAATGATCTGGGCTTCAAGATTAGGCATCTATTTATTTAGAAGAGTACAAAAAGATGGAAAAGATGTGAGGTTTGAGAAAGCAAAGAGACATTTTTTCTGGTTTCTTCAATACTGGATTGGTCAAGCTTTGTGGGTCGCGTTAACGGCATGTGCAGCATTAATTGCAATTCTTTCACCTGAAGATGACACATTACCGGTATTAGCAACTGTAGGCATGGCACTCTGGCTAACAGGATTTACTATTGAATCTATATCTGATTACCAAAAAAGAGCTTTTAGAAAAGAAAACAACCCAAGTCAATCCTTCATACACACAGGATTATGGGCAAGATCTAGACATCCAAACTATTTTGGTGAAATAACACTTTGGACAGGAATTGCTGTAATAGCATTAAATACTTTGACAGGTGTTGAATATATTACCCTTATTTCACCTGTTTTCGTTTATATTTTATTAACACGAATGAGCGGTATTAATTTACTTGAACGTATTGCGGATGAAAGATACGGTGAGTTAGAAGAGTATCAACGATACAAGAGAAACACTCCTGTTCTATTTCCTAAACTTTCTAAAGATAAAAAATAGGCCTATTCCAATAGCTATTAACTGGTAATAGGGAAGTGAATCATATCTAATAATAAAGTTATATCCAATGCCAATAATGCCTAAACCAACTGCTAGTTTCTGCCAGTTCTTCATTTATAAACTATCAAGTTTTTCAAGTAAGTTTTCTTTCTCACCAGGTAACATTTCAATAGTATGATCACTATTTGGGTAACTACCTGATTCAACATCATCTTTAAAACCTTTTACAGCCTTTGCTCTCTCAGTATTTAATTTCTTTTTGATTGAATTTCCATTACCCCAGGATTTAGCATGTCTTGGCATTTTAATCCCACTTGTTTCACCACATATGTCTTCAAAGAATAAAAACATTACGTCTCCTCCAGAACCTGACCCAAGTGAATTGATTACCAAAGAGGTATGTTTTTTAATTTCAATCAGTGCATCTTCAGCAACACACTCTACTTCTGCACCAAATGCTCCAGCGTCTTCTAATCTTTTCATATCTTTTAAAATAGACAATGCTTCATCAGCAGTTTTACCAACAGTTCTTATTCCACCATATTTAGTAGCCATTGAAGGCACCATACCTACATGACCTTGAACTTGGATACCTTCTTTGGATAGCATTTCCACAACATCAAAACTTCTTGGAGTTAGCACAGAATCAGCTCCTGCCATCATGACATCAAATGCTCCTCGAAGAATTTCTTCATTAGTAATAAATCTTCCAGCAAAAAGAGCTGCAGTAATAAAAGTATTTGGAGCTCCATTTCTGACATCCTGGTACCAATCACTTCCAGTAATAATCATATCTATATTTTGTGATGCAATAATTTCTGCTTCTTCGTGGTTTGCTGCAGTTACTTGAGTCATTTTTACATTGTTATTTTTATTTTCGATTATATCGCCAACGGTGATGTTACGCTCTACTTGTTCATGGCCAAACGTATAAATTCTTTTCATGTAGGTATTATACGTAACTTTCTAAATGTAAACTCCTATTCTTTTAGTTCCTTGTTATATAATTTAATTAATGTCTGAAATAGTAATTATTGGAGGGGGCTTTGGGGGATTAAGTTTTCTAAAAGCAGCCCGTAAATCTAGTAATAACTTTACGATAATTGATAAAACTAACCACCATCTCTTTCAACCTCTTCTTTATCAAGTAGCAACAGCAGTATTGTCACCTGCTGACATAACTGTACCCATTCGTAACTTATTTAAAAACGACAAAAATGTAAATGTGGTTTTAGATGAAGTTATTGATATTAATCAACAAACTAATTCTTTATTATTAAAAAGTAGAAATGAAATAAATTATGACACTTTATTAATTAGCGTTGGATCTAGTTATTCATATTTTGGCAATGACAACTGGAGCAGCCACTCACATGGATTAAAAAATTTAAATGACGCTCTAGATATTAGAGATAATATTTTAAAGGCATTTGAAAAAGCTGAAAGTGAAAAAAACCTAGAATTAAAACTTTCATATTTAAACTTTGTTATTGTCGGGGGCGGACCAACCGGAGTCGAATTAGCTGGCTCTATAGCTGAGCTTGCATATAAAAATATTAAAAATGAGTACCGTAACTTTAACACTAGTGATATCAATGTTTATCTAGTAGAAGGTGGTCCAGATATACTTCCTGATTACTCAAGGGATTTATCTGATAAAGCAAGTAAGTATCTCCAGAAACTTGGTGTCACTCTCAGATTAAATGAAAAAGTTATGGATATAGAAGATAAAAAAGTAACTACTGAAAAAGAAATTTATCTGACAAATAATATTATTTGGGCAGCAGGTAATAAAGCGAATCCACTTATTGATAAACTCAAAACAGAAGTTGATAATTTAGGAAGAGTTATTGTAAATGATGATTTCTCAATTATTGAAAATAATTCTATCTATGTAATAGGAGATGCTTCAAATTACAAAAACTTCGACGGTAAACCACTTCCAGGAATAGCACCAGTTGCCATACAGCAAGGAAAATATCTAGCTAAAAAAATTACTTCTAATAAATCTTCTGAAAGTGTTAAAAAATTTAAATATAAGGATAAAGGCATGATGGCGACAATAGGAGGCTTTAAAGCTATTGGTGTTATTGGTAAGTTAAAAATATCAGGTTTACTAGCTTGGCTTTTTTGGAGCTTAATTCATTTAGTTTATTTAATTGGGTATAAATCTAAACTCATTGTTCTTATTGAATGGATATTTGCTTATTTCTTAAATAAAAGGGGAACAAGGTTAATTTATCGTGAGAATATTAAAAATAATTCCAACGATTAAATGCTAATATCGTTAAATATGAATTTATTATTTAAAATTTTTAGGAAAAGCTAAGTGGGTCATTTTTTAAACATAATTGCTAAGTATCTTAATGGTTTACGTAAATCACCAGATTCAGAAGATAAAAAATCTTCTACAGTTGTGATTCAAGTAGTTTTACTAGGAGTGTTTCCAATATTTTACAGTCTCACCTTGATGCCACCAGGAGTTAGTGTTATTCAAGTTATCTCTGCTGGTATTGCATTTATACTAATCGTATTATTTGCTCTTAGAGTTATGAAATATTTCAACCTTATGTGATAAATTATTTTATAAATAGTTATTGAATTGCTAAAGGATCTCCATATTCCCAAGTTACGCTACCTCCACGATCTAATTGTTGTATTAGTGCCATATCTTCTTCACTAATAGTGAAATTAAGGTCAAAGTTATTTTTCATGCGGTTCATCTTTATACTTTTTGGAAGTATTGCATAACCAAGTTGGAGAGCCCATTTAAGTAGGATTTGTGCCTCTGAAACACTATATTGTAAAGCTAGTTTTTTAAAAGGTGACTCAGCATCTTCACTATCTCTATACATTTCATCAGTTTTTAAACTATTTTCACCGTCTTTGTGTCTCCAAGTAGATAGAGGTACAAGACTGCTATATGCAATAATATCGATACCTTTCTCTTCAAGATATGAGACAAGTTTTGGTTTTTGAGACCAGGGATGTAGTTCTATCTGGTTTGCTGATGGTAGAGGATATCCATTATCATTTAATTCTTCAATATGGTTGATATCCCAGTTAGAGACACCAATGTTTTTAACTTTGCCTTGTTCCTGTTGAGACAACAATGTTTCCCACTGATCCAGTCTTTTACTTTTACCATGGGGGGAGTGAATGAGGTATAAATCAACATAATCTAGATCAAGATTTCTAAGACTTTTATCAAGAGATTTAATTGTTCCCTCTCTATTTTTTATACGATCTACTTTTACCAATCCACCAGGCCATAGTTTTGTCGTAATTGTTATATCTTTTCGAACTAGATCCGTATCATCAAAGATTCTCTTTAATGCTCGACCAACACCATCTTCATTCCTATAAACTGCTGCAGTATCAATGTGTCTGTATCCGTACTCTAAAGCAGCATATGACATTTCTTCAGCTTCATTTGAATTCATGTTATAGGTACCTAGTCCTATACGCGGTATTATGTGGTTGTTGATATTTTTCATATTCTTAATACAGTAAGTAAAGTAATCCAGAAAGTAAAGGTATAAGGAGTATAAAACTTAATAAAATAATTCTTCTTGGTTTCATATAATAATTTTACAACTGGTACAAATAAAAATTTCTAAATGCCAATAAAATTAATACTCCCCATATCAATTTGCTTAAGCGCTTAGTAATCCACAGTCTGTCATACTTGTAATACAGACCAAATTGTATAAGAATTTTATTTATCACATCATAATTTTAAGTTAAAAAACAGAACAAATGCAAAAAAGAGCCCAGTTTCCCGAACTCTTTTTTTGAGGTAACAGGCTTATTACCTATAGATAACAATAACAGTAAAATAGATGTATGGAAGAAATATCTGTAACTGAACTTAGAAGGCAAGCACGTAAAAAAAAACATATGCTAAAACGTAGAGGCCGATTAGATTACAGAACAGGCAGAACAGGTAAACGTAAGTAAATAAAAATACTTTTGAAGCTATAACTTCTATTCAGGATATACTTACTTTCTTATGTCAAAAGATAATATTAGAAACATTGCAATAATTGCTCATGTAGATCATGGTAAAACTACATTAGTTGATGGTCTTCTTAAGCAAAGTGGTACTTTTAGTGACCATGCTGTAATCGAAGACAGGGTAATGGATTCTGGAGATTTAGAAAAAGAACGAGGAATAACTATAACTTCTAAAAATACAGCAATTCTATATGAAGATATAAAAATTAATATCGTAGATACTCCAGGACATGCTGATTTCGGTGGGGAAGTTGAGAGAAGTTTAAATCTTGTTGACGGAGTTCTTCTGTTGGTTGATTCTAGCGAAGGACCATTACCTCAAACTAGATTTGTATTAAAAAAAGCTTTAGAAAAAAAACTTCCAGTTGTTTTAGTTATAAATAAAATTGATAAGCCGGATGCAAGAGTTGATGAAGTTGTTCAAGAGACATATGATTTATTTATTGATCTAGATGCAAATGATGATCAAATTGAATTTCCAATTATTTATACAAATGCTAAAGATGGTATCGCTGTTAAAGACCTTAAAGACAACCCGCAAGATCTCACACCTTTGTTTGACTTAATTACAACTTATTTTGAAGGTCCTGACACTACTGATGAAGCTACCACACAATTTCTTGTAACTAATTTATCTTATGATTCATATGTTGGACAAGTAGCAATAGGTCGTTTAGATAGTGGTTCCTTAAAAATAAATGAAAAATATAGTTTATGCACTGAAGAAAACACTATAAATAACATAAAACTTTCTGCGCTATATACATTTAATGGATTAGACAGAGTTAGTGTTGATACACTTGAATCAGGAGATATTATCGCAGTTGCTGGTATTGAAAATGTAAATATTGGTGATACTTTATCTGATAATGAAAATCCAAAACCTCTTCCACGAATTACAATTGATCAACCAACGGTATCAATATTTTTTCATGTAAATAATTCCCCATTTGCGGGTAGAGAAGGTAAATACGTAACTTCAAGAAATATAATCGAAAGATTAGAAAAAGAAGTTTTGAGTAATGTTTCTCTACATGTATCCCTTACTGATAAAACGGATGTATTTGAAGTTAAAGGTAGAGGTGAGTTACAAATGGCTGTCTTAATCGAAACTATGAGACGAGAGGGATATGAATTTATGGTTTCAAGACCTGAGGTTATAACTATTGAAAAGGATAATCAAATTCATGAACCAGTAGAAAATGTTTATATAGATATTCCTGATGAATATGTTGGTACTGTTACTAAAAATTTATCAAGTAGAAAAGGGAAGATGACTAGCTTGATGAATAATGGTTTTGGTAGAGCAACTTTAGAATTTGAAATTCCCTCAAGAGGTCTTATTGGTTTTAGAAATCAGTTCTTAACAGAAACAAGAGGATCTGGAATTATGAACACACTTTTTGATTCCTATAAGTCTTGGTTTGGAGATATCCCACAAAGAACTTCTGGTGTACTTGTTGCTGATCGAGATGGAAAAGTAACAACTTATGCCAGTTTAGCAATGGTTGACAGAGGTATTTTATTTGTACCACCTGGAACAATGGTTTATAAAGGAATGATTGTTGGTGAGAGAAATAATGATGGTGATTTAGTTGTTAATATAACGAAAGAAAAAAAACTTACAAATCATCGTGCATCAGGTTCTGATGATACAGTACCTTTAAGACCACCCCAATTAATGTCTCTTGATCAATGTTTAGAATTTATTAGCGATGATGAATTTGTTGAGGTTACTCCAGAAACTATAAGATTAAGAAAATCTGATTTAAACGTTAAAACTTAAAGTTCTCTGCTTTAAGTAACTCGATTTTCTTCTTTTGTCCACCAACACCGCTATATCCACCTATATTTCCATCTGATCTTACAACTCTGTGACATGGAATTTCAATTGGATATGGATTCTTACCACATGCATTAGCTACTGCTCTAGCACTATTTGGTTTCCCTATTGATACAGCTATTTCTTTATATGTCTTGGTCATACCAAATGGAATTTTAGAAATCTCAGTCCACACTTGAATTTGAAAATTCGTACCTTCAATATTGTTTAATAATTTATTTATCAATTTGTATAACTAAATTGTCTGTTGTTATCTCAGATTGATTCAAAGCTTCTAAATTGAATCTATTATTTGCCTTTAATGAATCTGTGTATTCAATACTTCCTTTTAAAAATGTATATTTAGTTAGTGAACTAATAGCTCCAAATGCAACAAAGTCATAGTGCGCTGAGTCAGCTAAATAGAATCCTTTTGCATAATTTGTACAAAATCCACCCATACATGGTTCAGCTAAATAATTTTTATAGACATCAATTTCTGACATTTCGTTAATATCTTCATTTCCCCTAAACCAGTCTTCGCTGTAAATAAAATAAGTTGGTGATGAAAGAACAATGCCACCGTATTCGGAAATGACAGGTACAAAAAATGGATCTTGCAACACTAATGTTTCACATTTGTTCCTTAAACAATATAAATGCGCAGATCCTCCTCCAGTTGAATGTCCAATAATATTTACTACCGATAAATCACTTACTAGATTATTTTTATTTAAATACTGAAGTGTATTTTCAATATCAATTGACATTTCATACATAACATCAAAAACTTTTGATGAAGCTTCTGTAGAGCCAGTATTAAATATTGTGCCACTAGGTAGCTCAGTAAACATAGATAATCCAGTGTGGTCTATTGCAATCACAATATATCCTTGTGAAGCAATGGTTAGTAACTGATCTGTTGCAAATATTTTCTCACCTGCCCATCCATGTGTATAAACTACTACAGGAAATTTCTGATCAATCTTTTTAGCGTCTGTAACTAAGTCAAAATAAGATAAATTTAAATGGCTTAATAAAAAATTTGGAATATTAATACCCCAGGTACGGTTTAAATACTTAACTACTGTTTCACCCCAGTTTGATGGAGAGTCTTTAAAAAGTTGAATAGAAGAGGATTCACCATCACTTGGATAATAAAGGTCAACAAGTAACTCTCTATTACCATTTGGATCTAAGTTACTTAATTCATAAAAAGCTTTTGGTTGTTCTCTGTTATCAACTGATATGAGTATTTCTTCATATCCAACAGAATAAATTTTATTTTCAATTGTAAATTCAGGTATAGGAAGAAAATAAATAAGTAAGGTTGAAGTAATAAATAAAGTAAAAAAAATCACAAATGAGATAGCTTTAAAAATTTTGTTTGTAAATTTGAAACCAAAAGTGTGACCAATAGCAGAAGACAAGATAATTATATATATAGGCATATACTGCCATTTATATCCAACTACTAAAACTTGTATAAAAGCTGTAATAGAAGAGAGAACTAAAGATATAACAAATACTCTTTCTGAAATAAATTTTTTAAATACTAATTCAAAAGCAAAAAGAATGATAGCAATATCAAAAAAGTTCATAATTTAACTTTATTTAATATAAATAATTAGAAGGTAAATAGTAGAAAATATTAATATTTAATCAGCTATCTATTTTGAGGAATTTAAATAGCTAATTTGGATAAGGGGTTTCTCCAGGATGGGAACCCTCTTATCTTTATAAAAATAATATTTCCAATTTTCTTGTTAAATTGTATTATTTATTAAATGCAAAATTCTCACACACCTCTAGCTAAATTTATTCACTGGACTTTTACCGTTCTATATGCATATGGAATATTTAAACAAGTTGATGAACTTGAAGAACTTGAAGATGTATCTCTACTTAATTTTGAGATATTTTTTGCAATAGTATTTTTAGTTATTGTTTTACTTAGATATTTTTATATGAAAGATGTAAAGACACTTCTTGGTGCACATGATCAAATGCGCGAAGGTCATTTATTCATAGCAAAAATAACACATAGACTAGTTTACTTTAGTTTAATAATGTTGCCGACTACAGGTTTATTGATAGCAGGAATGTTGGCTGCAGATATTCCAGGTATGCGAGCAGCTATTGCTTTACATGAATTCTCTGCCTTTTTAAGTTACGTAACAATAGCTTTGCATGTAGGTGCTTCACTTTATTCAAGATATAAAGGTGAGGGCATATGGAATGCAATGGTTCCAGTATTTAAAGAAAAAGGTAAAAACGAGTCTGCGTTAGTTATAAAACTAGAAGTCATGGAAGATAAAATATATAGTTTCATTGAAAATAAAATAATAAGTAAATAAATATTATTATTTATAACGTTATGAACAACCACTAATTACTATAAGTTTACTTATTTTGTTTATACATCTAGCAAAATAAGTGTATTGAAGGGGGAGTTCTCTGTCTGAGCTCCTCTTTCTAAGTTAATATCTATCAGTTCTTCCTCTAAAAATTCTAGAGAAAATACTTTCCTTATCTTTAATTGGATTAAATTTGTTGCCTGGCTTTGCATTCTGAGAAGGTATGTTATCAGGTTCGTAAGAGAAATCATCTATATCAAGTGCTTCTTCAAGAGGAACAGACTGTTCATTAAATTCATTATCTATAGAGGTGGTTTCCTCATTAGTTTCTTCTTTAATAGATTTTGGTTTTCTCCATAATAAAAAAACAATAGAGAAACCAACTATCGAACCAGCAAGGGTATCTTCAATATTTCCAGATGAAATATCAGTAATAATGCCAAATATGATTGAGGAAAGAAAAAATAATGCAAAAAATCTACGAACGGTTAAACGCACTTTTGAATTCCTTTGCATGTAAGCATTGTAGTAATGCCGTTTATATTAATTCAGACCCGCTTTAAAAGTTTTAATCTTTGGACCCATAGCAGCTAGGTTCTCTTTCATTTCATCTGATACATCACCTAAGATGGTCATATTTTCAAACTTGGCTAACTCACGAAATTTCAGGTTGACTGGAGTCCCTAAAGCTTTTGTAGCAAGTTCTCCAAAGCTCTCGGCATTATCAAATACCTCAACTAATGTCGCTGTGTTTGTATCTTCATCAACGTACCATTCAAATTTTTTAAGACCTGCTACACCTAAGCTATCAATAAATTGACATTGTTCATTTTCAATAAAATCTAAAAACTCCTCTGCAGACGTATAGCTCACATCTATAACGACTCTAAGTTCTCCACTATTTTTATGTAACTCCATGTAGTCTCCTTTTCATAACAAAACTTATATTAATAAGAATGTATTATGAGCGCTTCCTTTACAAAGAAGAAGTCGCAGGTTCAAATCCTGTAGCGCCCACAAACACTTGTGGAAAAATCCTACTAATCATTGAACTTTGTATCTTCATAATCTAAAGTACAACACTAGATTGTTGATATCAAAGCATATGCGTTCCCAAATCGTTCCCAAAATGTGCC
>Ga0181607_10000273_pt1 | contig 42605 bp, 19 predicted proteins | sample 041ome_9_FD_132420 | JGI IMG/M metagenome (GOLD analysis project Ga0181607, IMG submission 132420) | Coastal salt marsh microbial communities from the Groves Creek Marsh, Skidaway Island, Georgia - 041413US metaG (megahit assembly) | ecosystem: Environmental > Aquatic > Marine > Intertidal zone...
ACTGTCGAACGAACGCACGCGCGCGCGCGCGAGGGACGCGACGCGTGCGAGGGACGCGCGACGACGAGGCGACGACGCGAAGAAGACGACGCGAACGCGGTGACCGGCGGCGAACGCGCGGACGAGGGACGGGACGAGGGAAGACGGTGAAGAGGGACGCGCGCGACGCGACGGGACGGGACGGCGGCGACGGCGAACGCGCGCGCGGCGAGAAGAGAAGACGCGAGCGAGAGGGCGCGGGACGCGATGCGGCGAGGAAACGGCGCGAACGGACGCGAGGGAAGAGACGCGGGACGCGGCGTGCGGGTGATGCTGCCGCTGGATTGCGTGGCGAGGACGACGACGAGGACGACGCGGGAGACGCTGGCGAAGGCGCTGCGAAGCGTCGCCGACGCGGGCGCGGACGGCGTCATGGTGGATTGCTGGTGGGGGGCGTGCGAGGGCGAGCGACCGAGAGCGTACGAGTGGCGGGGATATCTCGCGCTGTGCGAGATGTGTCGAGACGCTGGATTGAGCGTGGACGTCGTGCTGTCGTTTCACGCGTGCGGGGACTCGGTCGGGGACGAGGGGTGCGAAATCGGCTTGCCGGAGTGGGCGCGGGGGGAGCCGGCGAGGGAAAACATGTACGCCGATCGACGAGGAAACGTCACTGAGGAATACTTGTCGCTGTGGGGGGACGAAACGCGGGACGCGCGACGAGGCGATCGATCGCCGTTGGAGTGTTATCGCGACTTCATGGCGGCGTTTCGCGCGGCGTTCGCGACGTTTTTGACCGGGTCCGCAGACGCGCCGCCGGTGATTTCGCAAGTCATCATAGGTCTCGGGCCGTGCGGTGAACTTCGGTATCCATCTTATCGCGCGGGTGATGGATGGCACTTCCCGGGCGTCGGTGAGTTCCAAGCCTTTGACGAGCGCGCGCGCATGTCCCTGGCGTACGAAGCCGCGGCGTGCGGCAAGCCCGAGTGGGGACGCCACCCGCCGGTGAACGGGCCGAGCTACAACTGCGATCCGGAGGGAAACGTGTTGGAACCACCGATCAGACGAACGAGTGAGGATGAACCCGACGCCAAGCGACGTCACACGATGACGGCGAGCACGTCGAATTCGAGCCTGACGAGCGCGAGCTTTTCGTGCGCCCCGGAGAGCGCGTCGAGGAGCTTCTTCGCCGCCGACGGAACGGGGGATTGGAACACGCCGTACGGTAAGTTTTTCTTGTCGTGGTACAGTCGCGAACTCGTCGCGCACGGTGAGCGCGTTTTGGAACACGCGGTGCGGGAGTTTGACGGCGTCGACGCCTCGCTCGGCATCAAATGCGCGGGCGTGCATTGGTGGCACGGTCACCCCAGTCGCGCCGCGGAGTGCACGGCGGGGTATTACAACGCCACGCCCTCGCCGCCTGCGGACGGGAACGGCGATGTGGACATGGTTTTAGGATGTGAACCGCGAGGATACTCGCAAATCATCGACCTGTGCGCTCGATTCGGCGTCGAGCTTACGTTTACGTGCGTGGAGATGCGCGACGTCGAGCACTCGCCGGAGCACATGTGCTCGCCCGAAGGCTTGTTGGCGCAAGTTCTGCGAGAAGCGGCCGAAGCCGGAGTGACGGTGAACGGAGAAAACGCGTTGGCGAGATTCGATGACGACGCGTTCGCGCAAATCGTTCGCACGTACGAACGATACGCGGGCGTTTCGCCGTCGCCGGCAAAGCCGTTGGCGCGACTTTCGTCCTCAATGAGCGCGGAAAACGTCAGCTCACCCGGCGCTGAGTCGCGGAATTCACTTTCGAGCGACGATACGATGATGACTTCGTCGTCGTCACCCGATACCGCGTGCGTTCTCGGATCGTTCACGTACCTGCGGATGTGCGACGAGCTCTTCGAGCCGCAGAATTTCGACCGCTTCGCGCGCTTCGTGCGAGACATGCGACGCACACAATTTTGAGTTTTTGACCCCACACCGACACGAAAACAGTAACAATACTCATGTAACACCATCGCTTCGAATTGTACGCTACCAACGCTACTACCGATCGTCCTCGTTCGATTACATCCGCGACCGACGAAGACTACTCGCGCGAGCTCAACCACTTGGACATTAATATTTTTTTCTTTTTCCCCCCCACGAGTCCACCGAGCGCGCGCGACATCCGCCCGAACGCGTCGTCGACCTCGCGTTCGATCACACGCGCGTATCCGCACCCCTCATACAGCGCGATCGCCCCTTCGTTATCGCTATCGACGTGCAACGCCATCGCCGCCGGCGTCGGCGTCATCTTCCTCGCGCACGTCTCGCACGCCTCCAACAATTTCACCCCCACCCCTCGTCGTCGATGCGATTCCCGCACGCACATTCCGCTCAGATACGCGTAATTACTCTGTTCCGTGAGTCCGAGCGCGATGGGCACCCGCGCGACGAGCGTTTCCTTGCTCGCTCGCGGCCCGAACGCCGGCAGCGCCGTCACGTCCGCGCACCCGCACAATCTTTCCTCCTCGCCGTCGCTCGCGCCGTCGTCGTACGCCTCGAGCAGCGCGAACGCATCGCCCGAGTACCTCACCTTGCGCACGAGCCCATCGAGCACGCGCACCGCGCTCGATTCGCTCGCGCCGAACGATTCCGCCGTGACCTCGGCGCACGCGCGAAGTCTGTCCACCAGCGCCGCGCCCTCGCCCGCGACCTGGCGCACGCCGATCGCGCGCGGCGGCGCGGCGACGCGCGCGCGTCGCGACGCGCGCGCGGGCGCGACGCGCGGGCGCGAAGGCGCGCGAAGGCGCGTCGCCATCGCGGCGCCGAGTGCGGCATCGGTCGGCGCGTCGCGACGTTCGATGGCGCGCGCGGCGCCGCGCGCGGCCGAGGGCGCGGCCGGCGCGGCGCGCGCGACGGCGCGACGACGACGCGCGACGGCGACGCGCGGCGCGCGGGCGAGGGCGCGCGCGAGCGCGAACGAAGACGAAGACGAAGACGAAGACTTCGCGCGGTGGTTGGCGCGCGCGACGAAAGACGACGGCGTGGCGACGCGCATCGCGCTGACCGAGCGCGGACGCGCGTTCGGGACGCGCGGCGTCGAGGCGGTGCGGGATCTGGCGCCGGGAGAGACGCTGCTGCGCGTGCCCTGGGGGTTGGTGGTGGAGAGCGCGAGCGCGAGCGGCGACGACGACGGCGACGACGACGCGCGGTGGTCGTCCGCGATGGCGATGACGCTCTTGGAAGAACTGAGCGAGGGAGAGTCGAACGAACGCGCGGCGTGGTTGACGCGATTGCCGAGACCGGCGCCGAAGACGCCGGCGTTGGATTTCGACGACGAAGCGCTGCGGGAAATCGAAGACGAAAGCGTCGTCGACGAGGCGTTGGCCGTGCGGCGAGCGCACGAGCGCGCGCGCGAGGCGTACGGCGAGCGATTGGCCGCGATCGGGGCGACGGTCGAGGATTTGAAGTGGGCCACCGCGGTGGTGCACTCGAGAGTGTTCACGCGGCGAGACGGCGCGGCGGAGCGAGCGACGCGACTGTTGGTGCCGGGCGTGGACATGTGTAATCACGACGCCGCGCGCTTTAACGCCATCGTGCGCGTGGTGACGTCGCCGGAGACGTGTCAGGGAGCGGCTGCGACGGAAGAAATAGCAGAGATAGCGCCGTCGTCGACGATGGACAAGTTTTTCGAGCTCGTCGTCGACCCGGATGGCGAAACCGTGGAAGCGGGCGAGGAAATTTTAATTTCCTACGGCTCGTTCCCTAACGACGTGTGGTTGATGTATTTCGGTTTCATCCCGAGGGGTACCAACGTCAACGACACGTTCGTTATTTTCGAAAACGTCGACGAATTGGTCGCGCACGTCGCCGACGAGTTCAGGCGGGACCTCGACGCGACCACGCGGGCGCGCCTACGCGACGTCTTCGGCGACGACGCGCGCGTGAAGATCAAGGTGGACTCAGTCGACGAAAAATTGATCGAGGCGTGCGATGATGTTCTCGGTATTCCGTGGTTAGACGTCGTCGCCTCTCGATGCCGCGCGTTGCTCGTCGGCGGCCGCTTTCGCACCAAAATCAAAGACGACGTCGCCGCGCTCGCCGACCCGAACGTGTCCCCCGAAACCGCCCTCGCCGTAGAATTCCGTCTCCGCAAAAAGCAAATTCTCATCGCCCCGCTCGGGCAAACGCTCGAAAAGTACGGTTTTAGCGACTAGCGTAGAAGTTGTAGCCTCGCGAACGAGAACACCGATTGACCGCACGCCTCGACGCACCGAGCGTCGATCTCGCGCGCACCGCGCGGCACGCATCGCGGCGTTCGCGCGCGCGCGACCCCGTCCGCCGCGCGACGCGTCCACGGCGCGCGTCGCGAAGCCTCGGCGTTGTGAGTTGGAATTCTGAATTGATTCGAGTGGTGTTACGCCGACGCGCGACGCGTACACGCGCGCGAACGACGCGCTCGCGATGCCCGAATCGCCGGTGATCACGGACGCACCGGCGGTGGCGTTCTCGTCGCGAACGCTCGCGCGAAGAGAGGCCGAGTCGGGGTCGACGCCCGAGCGCGCCGAGACGACGCCGACGCCGTCGTCGCCGAACGGCGAGCGAGACGCGGGCGAGGCTGGGGATAGTAAATCGAGCCCGTCGAAAGCATCTTCGCCGATGGACGCGATCGGGACAGACATGGATGGGTACGAAGTCGTCGCCGCGCTTCGTTGTAAAACGACTGGGGACGTTTGGTACGCGCGCGTCGATAAAGAGTTCAGGAGGAAGCACTACTACAATCCCGTCACGAAGGATCGCGAGGATTCAAAATGGCCGTCGTGGAAAACGATCAAAGATCCGAACGCACACGACGTGACGTCTGACTCAGAATCGGGAAGCGATGACGGACGGAACGAGGGCGAATCTTTCGTGAGCTCGACGAACGGGCGTCGGTACTCGAAGTATTACGACAAACTGCGGGAAGAGTATTATTACGTCGACGAGGAGACGAATGAAACGACGTGGGATCACCCGGACGGCGAAGCGATGGAATTTATGCAAAGGTTCGTACCAGCCGCATTCACGAGCGCGGCCCAAGCCGTCGCGCCGACCTTCAACGCGGTCGCCGAACGAACTGTTACGCACGAAGAACACGTCGAGTTGAAATTAGCCAAGATGTTGCTCGTAGAAGAGAAGTGGTTCGAGAAACAGCCGGCGTCTAAAAACGTGCCCGGGCGACCGGAAGTTTTTGAAGGCGTCTACAGCGAACGCGAACGGTTTTGGGATCCAGAGGCGGATACGTACTCGGTGGATAACAACGAGGGATCAGAGCACGGTATGGAGATTTTCGAAGAGGCGTACGAGGCCGAGGACGCGCTCGAGCGCTACACATCGGCGGTAGATTTGGCGACACCGGAAGACATGCGTCCAATGAACGTGGCGAGAGATTATTTTACCAATCTACTCCTCACCATGTTCGAAATGACGGAAGAGGAGCAGGACTTTGCGTTTGCCGAGAAGCGAGCGACGCTAAACACACGGGGGGTGCAAAAGTTTACTCACAAAGGGAATCGAGTCGTCGGCGTTCGACGATTGTCTCTTGAGAAAGCCCCTGAAATCGCTGACGAGATCCAATTTGAGAAGTCGCGCGCGAATGCGTCCGCGAAACTCTCCATCAAGCGATTACAGTTTGACCCAGACACGCCGGAGAACGTCAAGTCACTTTTCTACCGACGTCTCGCCGCGCCGATGGGCGGAACGTTCAGAGCCGCAACGATACTCCAGCGCGTCGACACGGGTAGCGATCGGCCGCATTTTGGAGGCGCTGGAAGTTCGATCGAAAGCGATAATGCGAGCGAAGCGTCGTCAACTGCCATAGCGAACGCGCCGAAGAAGGTTGCCACCGCGGGCGTCGGCGATGAACACGCGTCGGATCGTCTCGATTTCGACGCTTCCTCGAGCGGTAGCGATAACGCCGCAGACGACGAAAAGCAGCGATCGAAACCTCCGAAACGTCGCGGTTTATTCGGCAAACTCTTCGCGTCTTCTGAGTCGAAGCGCGAGAGACGCGAAGCGAAGAAGAGCGCCGAGCAAGAACGCAAGGACGAGCAGGACTTGCTCGCCAGCGGGTTCGTCGCCCCGTGGACTCGCGACCCTGAATCCGTGCGATTCTTACGAAAACCCGATACTTTCGACGAGACGACTTTACCCACGAGTCTTCGCGAAGTAGAACGTGTAAAATGAACGCGACGCGCGTGTCGATTTGCCGCACATCCGCGCTCGCGCGACGACGGGCGACGATGGCGTCGAGATCTGCTCCGACGCCGCGCGCGCTCGATTGCCGGCTCGAGCGCGACGCACGACGCGCTCGTCGTCGTCGTCGACCTCTCTCGCGCGCGCCGCACGCCGTGCTCGACGTCGACGTCGACGACACCGATGACGCGAACGAATTCGTTTTACGACGCCGCAGCGCGCTCGCGTGCGCGGTGTCGACGGCATCGAGCGCGTGCATCGCTCAGTCGTCGTTCGCTGCGCCCAACGGTGGACTTTCGGACGCGTGGGGCGCGATCACGGGCGCACCGAGCGATTTGGTTTTCCCTCGCGCGTTTGAGGGCAACTGGTTGACGACGAGTCGCACGGCGAGCGTGGACGCGCCGCTCGGCATGGAGTTCATTCGCGACGTCGACGCGTTTGAAAGATTGAAAGGAGAAGTGGACGCCACGGCGCGCGAACCATTCGTGTACCCGGTGCGATTCATGGAGAATGGACGCGGGGAGACGGTGTTCGATCGCGCGTTCAACGTCAGAGCGTTGGCGGAGGCGTCTCGAGGATCCGGAGGGAAGCGCGCGCTCGATGGTGAGATCGAATGGAACGTCGACGACCCGAATGTGTTGAAACTCGTCACCGGGGACGGTGCGAGCGTGTTTTATAAAGTCACTGCGCGGTCGAGCGACAGAGACGACGACGCGAGAACGATGACGACGTCCGAGCTCGCGCAAATCGTCGTCGACCGTGGTCGCGTCGGCGCCGAACCGCGCGTGAAATCGACGCGCATCGTCACAAAGTACAAGTGGCGCACGCCCGAGGAAGCGAAATCAGGTCCCCAAATCGTCGCTTCGCAAACCGTGTATGAATATTTGGTCGCCGTTGGCGGCGGCGAAGACGCCGACGAGACCTTCGTCAAGGCGCGCGGTCGCCCCGTCGAGGTCGACGTCTACCGCATCGCCATGCAGCCGTGGACGGAGGAATTTTTCTAAGTCTTTCATTTGGTTCACCATCGCGTTCGCCTTAGTCGCATCGCACCAGCGTTGTATTGTTTATTCTTGACGCTGAGGGTTTCTCCGCGGTGAGGTCATGCCGCACACCATGTCGGGCGTCATCGCGCGAACGATCCGCCCCGGCGCGGCGGCGCGCGCCCTCTGGGCCCCTCGCGCGAGCCGCGCGTCGTCTGGCGCGCACGCCGTCGTCATCAGGCCGCGTCAGACGTCGTCGTCGTTCGCACGCGCCTCGGCGTCGGCGATTTCAATTGGAAACTTTAGCGCGCACGCGCGCGCCGATAAGGCGCGCGCGATGCCCGCGCGAGGCGTGCGGGCGCTCATGTCGCCCGTGTCGACGACATCAACGACGCGGGCGCGCGGGCGCGTCGTCAGGCGCTCGGCGGCGACGACGAGCGGGACGAGCGCGGCGCCGGCGACGAGCGGCGAAAGCGCGACGACGACGGCGCGTAAAGACGTGCCCACGTTTCAAGATGCGATTTTAAGATTGCAAGAGTACTGGAGCTCGCGTGGGTGCGCGATCGTGCTGCCGCATAACACGGAGGTTGGGGCGGGAACGATGAACCCGGCGACGTTTTTGCGAGCGCTCGGACCCGAGCCGTGGAACGTGTGTTATCCCGAACCCTCGGTGAGACCGGACGATTCGCGATACGGTGAAAATCCGAACCGCGTGCAAAAGCATACGCAGTTTCAAGTCATCTTGAAGCCGGCGCCGGAGAACGTGCAGGAGCTGTATTTGGGCTCGCTCGAGGCGTTGGGTATCGACACCGGGGCGCACGACGTGCGCTTCGTCGAGGATAACTGGGAGTCCCCGGTGCTCGGGGCGTGGGGGCTCGGGTGGGAGGTGTGGATGGACGGTATGGAGGTGACGCAATTCACGTACTTCCAGCAGTGTGGTTCGTTGAAAGTGGCGCCGACAGCGGTTGAGATTACGTACGGTTTAGAACGGATTTTGATGGCGCTGCAGGGTGTCGATCACTTCAAGGATATCGCATACAACGATATGATGACGTACGGCGAGATGCGCATGCAAGAGGAATATGAAATGTCCGTGTTCAACCTCGATCAGGCGAGCGTGGAGACGCACCGCTCGCGGTTCGAGTTGGCGGATAAGGAGGCGCTTCGCATGCTTGAGGCGCGCCTTCCGTTGCCAGCGTTCGACAACTTGTTAAAGGCTTCGCACGCGTTCAACGTACTCGATGCGCGAGGAGCTGTCGGAGTAACTGAGCGTCAAAAGCTATTCGCGTCGATGCGCAAATTGGCGCGCGAAACCGCGCAGCTTTGGGTTGCGCGTCGCGAGGAGCTCGGGTATCCACTCGGCCTGTCGGAGGCGCCGCCGGCCAAGTCTCTCGTCGAGAACACCGGTGCGATCCCCACCGCACCGGCGGATTGCGTCATCGAGCTCGGCACTGAAGAATTACCACCTCAGGACGTCACGAGCACGTCTCGTCAGTTTCACGAAGCTGTCGATGCTTTGCTCAAGGCGGAGGGTTTGACGCACGCGGGCATTTCCGTCGGCGCCACACCGCGAAGATTCACGCTGAGCATCAAAGCCCTGAGCGCAGGCCAAGCGAACGTGGAGGAACGCGTGCGCGGCCCGCCGTTATCGCGCGCGTTCGAAGAAGACGGTACGACTCCGTCTAAGGCTGCCCAAGGATTTTGCAAAAAGAATGGCGTGGACGCCGGCGCATTGGAAAAAGATGGCGAATACGTGTGGGCCGTGGTGAAGAAGGAGGGACGTTCAGCCGTTGCTGTCCTCGAAGAAGCTTTGCCGAAGATTATCGCGGCGATCAACTTCCCGCGTGCCATGAGATGGACCACGAACTCGGAAGCTGCGTTCTCGCGGCCGCTCCGTTGGCTCTTTGGCGTCCACGGCGACCATCACCTGACGTTTGAGGCTCTCGGCGTGCACAGCGGAACGACGACGCGTTTGTTGCGCACTCGAGGCGATGTAACCGACACATACTCTGCGGCTAATGCAGCGGAATATCACGCCTTACTGGCGAAGGATTCGATCGTGCTGAGCTTTGAAGATCGTATGTCGAGCATCTGGAGCGAGGCGAAAGCTGCAGCGAAAACCGTCGGCGGCGAAATCCCCGATAGCGCCGGCGAGGGCTTGCTCGAGGAAGTCGCCAATTTGGTCGAAGCGCCCAATTTAGTCATGGGAGATTTCGAAGAAGCGTTTTTGACGCTCCCAAAGGAAGTGTTGGTGATGGTTATGCGCAAACACCAGAGATATTTCCCCGTCGAAGGCGCGGACGGAGCGCTCAAGCCGCACTTCATCACCTTTGCCAACGGTTCTTGCGACAAAGGCGTGGTGAAGCACGGCAACGAGGCCGTGCTTCGAGCGAGGTACGAAGACGCTAAATTTTTCTACGAGACCGACCTGAAGAAACCGTTGGCTGAGTTCAAGCCCGAGCTCAGTGGTATCACGTTCCAACAAGAACTCGGGAACATGTTGGAAAAGACTCAACGCGTCGAAGGCTTGGTCGCAGACGTCGCCGCAGCGCTCGGATACGGACCTGATGTCGTCGCTCCAGCCACGGTGGCGGCGGGTTTAGCGCGTGCAGACTTGGCGACGGCCATGGTGATGGAACTCACCGCGTTGGCTGGGACGATGGGCCGTCATTACGCGCAGAAAGAAGGCTTGCCCGCGAATGTGAGCGAAGCCATCTTCGAAGCGTGCTTGCCGCGAAGCGCGGGCGATGCCCTCCCGAGTACCCCAGCAGGGATCACTGTCGCCGTTGCCGATCGTCTCGACACTCTTATTGGATTGTTCGCCGTGGTCGGTGGCCCGAAGGCTTCTGCCGATCCCTTTGGTCTTCGTCGCGCGGCGTACGGCTTGGTTCAAACCATCGTGAATTCAGGAGCGACGTGTGATTTGCGCTCGCTGATCGAACTCGCTGCGGCGAAGCAACCAGTGGAGGTTTCAAATGAGCGCATCGAGGAGTGCGTGACGTTTATCACGCGTCGTTTGGAGCAATTATTCATCGACGCTGGTAACGATGTCGAGTGCGTGCGTGCCGTTTTGAAGGAACGCGGCGGCAGTCCAGCGCTGGCGAGCGCGTCCATCTCTGAGCTCGTCGCCGTGGACGGAAAGGCGCTCGAGACTTGCGTGCGCGTCCTCAGCCGACCAACCCGCTTGGTTCGAGGCAAAATGGGCGCCAACGCGGACTTGCGTATCAACGAAGCGAGCTTTGAGTGCGAAGAAGAGCGAGCTTTGCACGCGGCGTACGTCGCCGCTCAAGCCAAAATTGTCGACGGGTGCTCGGTGACCGATATGATCTCCGCCGTGTGCGAAATGGACAACGCCGCGACAGCATTCTTCGACAACGTATTTGTGATGGCGGATGATGCTGAGTTGAAGCGCAACCGCATGGCGCTGTGCGCTGCCGTAGCCAGTTTGCCGTCGGGCGTTTTAGATTTCGCCGAGCTTCCGGGGGGTCTATAGGAATTCATTAGCTGCGCGAAGCTTAGTGTGATATTATACATTTCATTCACATTGAAGATCTAAAGTACAACAGCTGACATGATGATTGTCGTTCATTTTTTGAATTAGTACAACAGTGGTGAAAGAATTTGTTGTAACAGCGGCGCGGGGAATTAGATCATCCGAACCGTGGTCCTGTCGACGGCGTCCGTCTTCGGCAAAGCGTGAATTTCGAGGTTCAAATCCTCGAACACAGACACGTCATCCGCCTCGTCCCAGCTTTTGTTTGGCGACAGAATACGCGTGCGGTTTACCTCGATGACGTCACCCATTTTCAAGGTCGTCGAGGATGCGTTCGCAGTCGCGATGGATTTTTTGTTGACGCGCACGCTCGAGACGCGGTAAAACTCACTCGATCGCGCCCCTCCAGGGACGTGCGCGTCTTCGAGCTTAAGATCAGCCAAGGTGGAGTTTTGCGCAATCTCGCGAACCGCCACAGCGCCGTCGACGACGGTGATGATGTAGTTCGGAGAGTCGTCTTCCACTTCACACGACTGGCAAAAGCCCTCCTCCCGACTGTACGCACAGTCGGCGGAGTGCGTCGGGAACATGCAAGGTCGAAGCGCCGCACCGCAGTCCACGGCGTGCGCCACGCGCGCGGGACGAATCTTTTGCTGGTCATCGAGTTCGTTTTGCCACGTCAACATGAAGCGCGCCCACTGAATTTGCTGATCCACCTTGGCGCTCGTAGCCGATTTCTCGTGCTCCTTGTAACGCCAGTGAGCGGCGACGCCAAATTCTGCGGTTCTGTGCATCGAGGCAGAACGAATTTGAATCTCGAACGTGGTTTCGTTTTCGTCTCGAACGACCGCGTGCAAGGATTGGTACCCGTTCGCCTTCGGATTCGCGATGTAATCCTTCGACCTGCCTTCGACAGACTGGAAAGTCGACAGCGCGATTTCAAGCGTCTCTCGGCACGTTTGCTCAGACTCGGCGTCGTTATCGCCGTCGGCGACGATGATTCGAATGGCGCGCAAATCCATGATGTCTTCGAGCTTTTGGTTCTTGGATAGCATCTTCTTGTACACTGAATACACTGACTTTTGACGTCCGCACAAGTCGACGACTTGCGCACGGCGGGACGAGAGTTCTTCGTCGAGCTTGTTCAGCGCGGCGACGATTGACTCGCGCTGATCGAGCGTCTGAGACAGCTCTGCGTACGCTTGCGGATTCATCCACTTGAATGTTAGATCCTCGAGCTCGTTCTTCACGCTGAAAATCCCCAGGCGCGCGGCGAGAGGGGCGTAAATGGTGAGCGTCTCATCCGCGAAGGCTTGTTGCTGCGACTGAGGCGCGCTCGCCAAGTTGCGCATCTTTATCAGACGCGCCGCGAGCTTGACGATCACCACGCGCGCGTCTGTCATCGCAAGTAACATTGCGCGGAACTGCGCGCGTTCGTTAAAATCCAACACGCGCCCCGACGCCCGATGAAGCTTGGAAACGCGGTGTACTCGAGTGACGTCCTCGACCAACGCGACGACTTCGTCTGAAAATCTCTCGCGCAAGTCCTCCTTCGTGCTCGACGTCACGTCCAAGGTGTCGTGCAACAGTCCCACGGCCACGGTTTTAGCGTCCATACCGAGCTTAGCGAGCGTGATGGCGGTGTCCACGCATCGATCAAAGTGCGGTCCCAGCCCCGGCCCCGCGTGCGACTTGGCGGTGAAATCAAACGCCTCTCGCACCGTCGGCTCGGCGAAAATTTCCGGCGCCGTCGTCAACGCGCGGCGATACGCCTCGCTATCGAAGACATCGCACGTAAACTCGCCCGCGAGTTCGGCGCGAAGCATCCCGATCGGCGGCTTCGCCGACGCGCGTTCGCTCCCCGCGCCTCCGCCGACTTGGAACCCAATCTTCACCGTCGCCGGCTCCCCGCTCGTCGTGCGCGTCAGCGGTGGATTCGCTCTCGACACGCTCGCCGGCGACGGCGGCATCCCAGGCGACACCGACATCGGTGACGATCGCAACGACGCTCTCGACGCCGACGCCGACGCCGTCCCCATCGTCGGCGGTCGTCCCGCGGGCGACCCGCGTCCCGCGGGCGAACTCGCGAGCGCGCCGTTCGCCCCCATGACGGACCCGAGCGACCCTGGGGAGTGGCCGTAGATCGAGTTCGCGCTCTCCCCGTGCATCGCCGTCGCGATCGGCGACGCGCGGCGCACGCCCGGCGACGATCCCAGCGCGGCGAACGGCGCCGTCATCATCAATCAATCAATCAAACTTCAAAAGTGTCCCTTCGGTGCGTGGCGACCGACCGCGCCGCGACCGACCGAGTCGTTGACGGTCGAACGGTCGACCGATGGATGTCGCCGTCCGACGACGCGCGAGAGCGCGCTCGAGTCCACGAACGCGCGTGAACGCACGAAGCGTAAATCTACGCGCGTCGTCGACGATCGCCAGCGCGTCGCGTCGCGTCGACCGCGCGCGAACGACGCCTCGATCGACGCGCAAGATGCCGCGCGAACGCGCGCGCGATTGGGCGAACGACGTCGACGTCGACGACGGTCCGCGCGTCGACGCGGGACGAACGCGCGCGCGAACGTGCGCGCGCGCGCGTGAACGATCGCGCGATGCGATGCGACGCGACGAGTGACGCGTGTGTTGCGACGCGGTGCGTCGACGAATGACGCGCGCGCGCCACGCTGGTGGGCACCCACACGGTTCCATTTTTAAATTGATGGCGATTTTCGTCGCGGTATACGAGACGCGACGTTTCGCGGTCGGTCGGTCGACCGGCGCCGATGGGACGCGGGGAGAAAGCGCGGGAAAAAAATTGAATTTTTGTTCCGGTGGGACTCGGGACGAGTCGTGAATCGAAAAGGTATCTAGTTTCGAGCTCCCGCGGCGCGACGCGCGGATTCCGCGCGGGACGACGAGGCGCGGGCTAATCGATGACGTTATACAAGCTAAGTTTCGCGCGATGACGATGCGGCAGCGGTGAGGGGCGCGGCGTCGTCGCCGGCGACGCACGCGCGAGCGACGGTTTCGAAGCGCTTGGCGGCTCGGGCGAAGGCGCGCCGCCCGTCGCTCGAGGAGCGCTCGGCGCACCGCTCGAGCGCGTGAACGGCGATGAGAGCGACGACGTCTTTGGGGTCTAACGCACCGTCACTCGTGCGTGGGTGATCGGCGAGCGTCGCGCGAGCGCGGTCGGCGGCTTCGCGCTGCGCGAGCGCGAGCTGATTCAGCTGCTTTGAAGGTGAGTTCGCGAGAAGACTTTCGACGTGCGCCGCGACCGAGGCGCACGCATCTTTCGCCTCACGTCTTCGCGCGTTCGCCGCGCGCCGCGCCGGAGGTGTCGACGGATTCGCCGGCGGCGCGAGCGCCGCCGAAGACTCAGCCGGAGACTCCGCGCGCGCCGCGCGTTCACGCGCGAGCATCTCCCACGCCTCCCGCGCCTCCGCGCGCGCCATCTTCGCATCATTCGCCTCTTTCACGAGCTTGGCGTTCAAATCGTCGAAATCACACGCCGCCGTGGCGATGTACTTTTCTATCCGCGCCAACTGCGTCGCCAATCGGCGCGCCTTCGCCTTGGCCTTCCTCGCCTCCCGCCGCTCACGATCCCAGCGCACCAAGCTCACCACCGCGCGTATGGCCCACAACCACCGCATGCGCGCGACGTGCGCGTCCGTCTCCCCCAACGCGACCGTCAAATCCTCGACGTCCGCGACCAACGCCCTGGTCGTCTCGTCGCATCGCCGCGCCTCCGCGCGAGCGAACGCCGCCATCTCCAGTTCGCGCTCGATCGCTCGATCGCGCTCGACGACGAGCGACAGCGCGATCTCGTGACTGGACCCGACGCATCCGTCGGCCATGGCGCACATCTCCGGCGTGTTCACGCTCGCGACGGCGTACGCGTCCCCGTCGTCGTCGAGCGACGCCGTCGAGCGACCGGCGAATTTCGACGCCGGCGATGCGAACGACGTCGACGCGACCGTGTGATGGTCGTCATCGCGATTGAATGATAACGTCCCGAGCGGCGCGCGCCTCGGGACGTTCGCCATCGTCGCGAGGGACGAGGCGCGATGTGATGTTTCAAAACGCCGGTTGTTACCCCTCGCCGCGAGCGACGCTCGGCGGGGCGTTCGCACGTCACCCGAACACGCTCGTCGCGACGCCGTCGTTGCCGTTGAAAATGGAAAGTAGGTAAGCCGCCACGGATGGGTCGAATAACACCGACGTGAGGGCGGTGTTGCCGGTGAGCGCGGCGACGAGACGCTCGTCGGAGAGGCCCGAGACGTCGAACGCGCGCGCGAGCCTGTCGCGGACGATGGACGCGCGAACGTCCGCGTCCACGACATCGGATGACCACGATGACGTTGATGATGCGTACATCGTCGCTGGTGGCGGTGGAGGAGCGCGTAACGGCGTGAATGCTGCGGCGACGACGACGTCGCCGACGCCGCTCGCGGCGGAGACGACGACTCGATCACGATGCCGAGTCGGTGCGGGCGACAATGGCTCGATCTCGGACCAAATAACCGTTGGGTGAACGATATCTTCGAGCTCGGCGAGCGAGCGGGCGTCGATGCCTTCAGTTAGCGGCCGCGCGGCGTCGGCGTCGCGACGCGCGACGAGCGCGAAGAAGACGAGCGTGAAGAAGACGCGTCGCGAGACCATGATCGTGACGACCGCGCGGCGTGAGATGTGAAGGGTGTGCGCTTTCTCTCGTTTCACGCCGTCGCGCACCGCGCAGGAACGCCCGCGAGGCGCGAGATGACGCGTGTTCTTCGTTCTCGGGATATCAACCGACTTTCGTGAGTTTGTTGGTCCGAGAGCTCGCGTGCGCGCGGTTTCAAGGCGCGCGTCGCATTTTCAGCCTCGCGAGGGACAGCGATTTAGGGCCAGAGATCGTCGGATGCGATCTGACGCAGGTAAGCGTCGTCACACGCGACGCAGTACTGCTCGTATCGCTTGTGTCTCGTTGTGCGTGTTGGCGTCTGTATCGAGTCGAAGGGTCGAAGCGACATCCACGGCGGACGCCGACGAGATTCAAGCGCACAAGCGCTCGTTGAAACAGTTTCTCGCACCAGTGCGATACTCCATGGTTCCCTTTCGCGACGCGTTGTACAATCTGGGTGAAGCCATCGTCGACCTGGCGTTGGTCCCGCACCAATTCCGCTGGGTGGACGAGATCAACGCGAGAGCCGCCGAGTACGCCGAGAATGATTACGACGAATACGAGACGGTCGCGAGCGAGTTCACCGACGTTAACGCTTAGATGAATGGTTGTACGTTTTAATGAAGCCAACATTTTACATGAAATCGTTGAATTATCCTACTCGTCGTCGCCGGCGATTTTCTATCCTCCCCTCCGCGCGCGCTCGCACTCAAACAATGTTTTGAAAAAGAATTCGATGTGTGATCGTGTGTGATCGATCGAATTAATCCTTCGCAACTTCGAGCTGGAACTTGCACTGCGCTTGCTTGTGGAACGTGGCGTTGATTTCGTAGACGCCGACGGCGGAAATGTCGGGGACGTCAAAAGCCTTCTTTTCCAACTCCTTGCCAGTTTGAGCCTTGATCGCTTCGACCACATCAGCCGCCGAGACGGAGCCGAAAATCTTGCCATCTTCACCCACAGTCTTCTTCACCACAAACTTGCCAATCGTCGTGAGCGCCGTCGCGAGCGCCTTGGCGTCTTGCACTTCCTTCGCCTTGGCCGCCGCCGCCTCGGCAGCCTTCGCCTCGAACTCAGCCATCAGTTCTTGGCTCACCTTGGTCGCCAAACCTTGCGGCTCGAGGTACGAGCGGAAGAAACCGTTAGAGACCTCGACCATGTCGCCCTCTTGGCCGACGTCGGACGTCTTCAAGAGCACCGCCTTCGTCTTCTTCGCCGCTCTCTTGTACGCCTCGACGACGAGACCGACGCGGCCGCTCGAGCGCGGAACCGCAGCCGTGGTCTTGGACGAAACCTACCGATCGCAAAACGCGCGTCGTATCACTCGTCAGTCATCGCACGCACGCGCGCGGAAACGCGCGCGGAAACGCGCGCTTCCCGAAAACCCTACACCCCCAGACCCTCGAATCGCCCCGCGCGCCCCCCTCCGGCGCGCGCTCTGCGCTCGACGCCATCGACGGCGGCACCGCGCGCATGATTTTTTAACGCGCGTCCCCGCGCCCGCGCTCGATGTCCACGCCGCGTCTCGCGCGTCCGGTCGCGTTCGAATTCTTTCCGAAACCCTCCGCGCGTCGCGCCCCGATAACGCATCGCGACGCGTCGTCGCGTCGTCGCGTCGTCGCGCGTCGTCGCGCCATCGCGCGCGCGCGATCGACGAATTCATTCGCACGCACCGTGTTCGGCTTGAACGCCCGAAGGCTCGCGTGCGTGGGGGCGGAGACGGTGAACATCGTCGCGCGGGTGTGCGGACGTCGCCGTCGGCAGGCGCGGGCTCGGTCTGTCGGTCGAATCCTGGGTCATCGAAATTCAACGAACCTCGCACCGTCGATCGATCGATCTCGGGGAAAGATCGATCGAGGTCAATCACTCTGACGCGCGGACCGATCGCCGACATGGGGGCGGCGACCGAGTTCGCCGTGCTGCTCGAGGACGCCGTGTGGCGCGCGGACGCGGAGGCGACGGCGCCCGCGATCGCGGAGGAAGACGTCGCGAATGATCTTTTCGTGGTGCCCGTGGACGAGGGCGGTGCGCGTGGAGGCGAGAACGCGGCGGTCGCGGCGAGGGCGCTGCGCGCGGCGCTGCGAGAACAGACGACGGCGAGACACTCGCTGGAACGCGAACGCGAATCGCTCGTCGAGCGCGAGAAGCTGCTCTCGAAACAAATCTCTCGCGCGAAACGACGGTTGGAGCGGTTGGAGCGAATGGTGCGCGATGCCGAAGCGCTGGCCGCGGGGTGGTCGGACGACGAGACGACGTCGGATCGACGCGGACTCGGACTCGGACTCGTGGTCAAGCGAGAATTTGCGCCGAATGCGGACGCGGAGAGACCGCGCGCGAGACGAACGAAAAAGCCCGAACGCAAGATGACGTGGGAAGAGATGCGGGCGAAGTTGGACGCGGCGACGGTGCGGGCCGTGGACGCGTCCGATGTCGGCGATGAGACGATACGAGAGGTCGGTAAGCGGCAGTGGGAAACTTTGTTTCCACATGCGCAGCCGCCTAAGCAATTCAAGTTTGGAAGATCGTTCATTCGCGATGTTCGTGAAAAGATCAACGTCACGACGAAGAGATATAAACCGACGACGACGAGTTCGTCGATGACGAAGACGGCGCGCGAATCCTCTGGCGATGAAATTGAGAGCCCGCAGACGCCTCGAATCTCAAAGCGCGCGCGGAAGCAGCGTTTTGCAGGAGGATCATGGGAGTTGTGAGCATTTTCGCGTACATTTCGATCAAGCATCTTCGAGCGAGACTGCTCTCGTCAACTTTACGATGTGTAAAACCATCACGACGACGATAACCGCGATAACGACAAGCCAACGAACCGTCTCGCCTTCAACAGTCGACGCCGGTCGCGTTGCGCCCGCGGTCTCCGCTTTTCGCTTTTTTGTATGTTCGCGAACGATGTAACTCGCGAGTGCATCGGCGGTGGGACACTCGAACGCGGCGTGAATGGGGAGCAACATTCCGAACTCGTTTTGAATTGCCGCACGCAACTCCGCCGCCGCCAAGGAATCCATGCCAAGATCGACGAGCGCGTCGCCGCCCGCGATCGATGAGGCGCCTGTAATTCGCGAACAATGCGCATAGATTTTACGCTGGATTGATTCGAGCGATTCGAGCGGCGGTAACGGCGCCACAACTTCACGGCGAAGTGAAGTCGTCGCTTCGGGTGTCGCCGCGAACGTTTGTCTGATGAGTCGGTAAACTCGATCAAACGGCCTCTTGAATACGACACCGATCGTGTAAACTTCGTTCATTGTGTGTGCATGATCACATATGGTCGCGATCATAGACATCGCTGCCGTCCGAGGCGTGGTGTAGTGCCTAGCGCACGCCCGGAGCACGCCCGGATCGCGCATCGCCGATCTCGCGGCGAACGAGCTCTCGAGCGCACAAGGATCTATGCGATATTCGAAGTGCGATTGCTCGCTCCTCGCCTTGACGCGTGCTCGAACAGTTCTATTCGATGAATCCGAACGCCCGACGAGCAATGATGAAACGGGACCGGGGGCTGTTCGCCTCGACGCCAAATCTGTGCGACGAACTCGGCATTGCATACACGCCTCGCCTTGGTCCAAAGACTCCTTCGCCTCGACTTCCCCCGATTTCGCGTTCACGGCCACTGTGAAGAAGTACACGCCATTCGTACGTAAGGCTAGAGGTGCGAAGACGGCCGCGTCGCACGCCATGGGTTCGCGATCGAATATTCGTGAAGCCGCGCACGCGAGTTCAAGGAAACCGGCACTCGGAAAGATGGCTTCTCGCGCGGAAGTTTTGCAACCGAGCAAATGCGAATGTAATCTCGCGTCAACACACGCGGTAAACCGAAAAGTAACGGCATCGTTGCTGCCATCAAACGTCTTCAAGTGGACGTGGAGCTCTGGAAGTGGCCAGAAGCGCGATCGATGAAAGATGGCTTTGGGACAATGACGCGGCGCGGGCAATTTTGAAGAGTTCAATCGTAGGACAGCGTTTGCGTTCGTGCCTTGAAAGGCGAAGCCCGAAACGCTAACGAGTGATGCCAAACGAGCTGAAAACTGTCGGGCGATGTGTGTGCCATTCGTTTGGGCACTGGCAAACAAACCCAGCAAATGTGGGCTTACCAAGCGCAAGTGCGCGACGAGCGACGTAGCACAGCCGGCCAACTTTTTCGTCTCTTGCACCAACGATACCGCCCCTGCCGCTGTTTCAGTGTGTCCGACGTGCGTTTTTACTGCTTCCAACGTAAAAGCGCGATCTGCAGGTAATCTTTCGAGAGCGCTCAGCGCTGCTCCAATCTCAATTGGATCGCCCAGCGCGGTGCCAGTTCCGTGTAGTTGCAGAACGTCCACGTCTCGCGTCATCGCGGAAGCTGTACTAATGGCGGCGCGAATGACAGTCTTCTGAGTCGGTCCATTTGGAGCAGTCAACGAAGAACTCCGCCCGTCTTGATTTACTGCCGCTCCGGCTAGTAAAACATTCGTGACATTCACCGCTTCACTCGCGTCAACGGCTTCGAGGGCGAGCACGCCTCGAGCCTCGCCTCTGACGTAACCGTCGGCACTCGCATCAAGCGTTTTACATCTGCCATCAGGCGCGAGCATTCCTGAAGAGTGGAAAACACCAGTGATGTGCTCACTGAGAATCGCTTGCACTCCGCAAGACACTGCTCGACCGATTTCTGAAGATCTCATACTGATAAACGCCGAGTGCGTCGTGACAATGGAGGAGCTACACGCAGTATCTACGCTCACAGAGGGCCCTTTAAAGTTGAACACGTACGAAATGCGTCCAGCGGCGACGTTGAGAGAAGTACCGCTCACCAAATACGGATGAAGCGCGTGTTCATACCTTCGCAATACCTCATCTGCGTAATCGCACGCGGCGATCCCGACCCAGACGCCAGACGATAGCGAGCCTTCGAGCGTGTCTTCGCTAGTGACGGCGAAAGTTCCAGCAGTCGTCGCTTGGAACGTGCCTTCTAGAAGAGATCTTTGCTGAACGTCCATGTAGAGCGCTTCTAACGCCGAAATCGCAAATGCCCGGTTGTCGAACGAGATATAATTGGTCATGAATCCACCAAACGGAGCGACGTGCAAGTTGTAGCCGCTCACGCGAGAGGAGTGGTACTCTTGCACGGCTTCTTGATAAAAGTCGTGATCCCATCTGTGGTATGGAACGCGACGAATCGCGTCGGCATCGGGAGGGTGAGGCGCGGTAAGATCAAAGTTCCGCACTGCAACGTGTTTCAACGACGACGCGACGACGATGGTCGGTGACTTCTTTGTCGCAGCCGTGGCTCCAATTTCGTCAGCGACGAACGTCGCCAAGTCTTTAATGGTCGGGTAATCGAATACCACGGTGGGTGGGAGCTCGATGTCAAATTCATCTTCGATTTGTTGCTTCATCTCTTGACCGCCGAGACTGTCGAGTCCCGAATCCATCAACGGCTCGTTCGGGTCAACATCTCGACCGATCACTTGACAGGCAATTTGTAGTACGCGCGATTGAACGTCTGCGATTGAGATTCCAGAGCCTTCCGCTGTGTCTTCATCTTCATCAACATCGCCGGCGCCCAGTTCCCCTGCGACGAAATCCCCCAACACTGAAACCGTGGGGTAATCAAACGCGGCCGTCGCGGGAAGTTCGACGGCAAATTCATCTTCAATCTGCGCCTTCATTTCCTGCCCTCCGAGACTATCCAGCCCAGCGTCCATGAGAGGTTCGTCCAAGCCTATTTCTCTTCCGATGACTTGCGTCGCAATCTGCTGAATTTTTCTACGAACGACGGCGACGCTCAAGCGCGCAGCGCCTCCGCCCACGTGTTTGCGCTGTTTCTTCGATGTTTTCTGTTTTTGCTTCACGGCGACGTCTCGATACATCCTCGGTATGACAGGTAAAGCTTCTGCAAACTTTTTGAAATCGTACGGTGTCGCGATGACGTTACCGATGCCTTGTCTCGACATGACTCTCTCCAGAGCGCGCATGCCAAGTTCAGGGGTGACGACACCGAAACCCATCGAGTTAACCTTTTCTAAAACCCGCGCCTCTGCCATACCGGCGTTCGACCACGCTCCAAATTGCATTGAGCTGATAGAGTCGCCTCGAAATCTCGCAAAGTCGGCGATTGAATCCAAACACGCGTTCGCGGCGGAATAGTTCGACTGCCCACTCGAGCCTGTGAGAGCTGCGATCGAAGAACAGTGCACTATGCGTCGTACCATCGCACCCACGAGATGTGATTCGAGTGTTTGCCAAGAGTTAACTTTCGCACCGATGACAACTCTTACTGACAGTGCACTTTGAAAACGAATTAACCCGTCACGTAACACGCCCGCCGCGTGAAGAATCTCATCGCATTGGTGATATACCACAGGTTTGACATCTTCGCTAAATCCCGCGTCACATTTGCACGCGTGCACCGAAGAGAATGTACGTCCATCGAATTCCGCTCCGCGCCCAGAACGACCCAAAAGACGCACGCGAGCGTCAATCGTGGATGAGTTCACATGTGTCGCGTACTCGACACCGATGGCGCCCAAGCCACCAGTGATCATCACGCGCAGCGTCTTTGGAGCTTGACGGGGGATACGCACTTCGAGAGTGAGAGACTTTCGGGAAGGCGGTTTGATCACATTTTGCGCCTTGCGTACACGTGACTCGTACGTCATATTCGCCTGCACGAGGACATCATACGATTCGCCGACAAACTTTAACGAAGCATCTGCGGACGCAACGTACCGCGTGCGCGCGTCGTCGAACCTAACACTCTCCGTACGAAGCTGCTTTATTTCTTGTCCAACCGTCCGAGCAAAGCCGTGCAGGGCATCGTTGCTTGTTGTGCGAATGGTTTCAATTTCGATACCCGTCGCCGTATTACACTGGACGGCGCACGCGGCTGTCAAGACGCCACACGTGGCACACGATTCTAAATCGCTCACCGTGCGCTTTTGACCAGGAACGCACGGTTGTAGAGCAAACCAACGAAGCGCGTATAGCATGCGCGTTTGTTTTGTCACGAGTGCTTTTCCACGGCGCATGGGCTTGAGCTCGAGTCCGACGACATTTGCGCGCTCGAGTACATAATTTCCACTCGAATTGCTCGCGCTTGCGTGTAAACTGCGCCGTTTGACAGAAATTTGCTGCGCAGCGTACGCGTGCACACCCACGGGAACTTTTGTCTCGGAGGACCCCGCGTTCATCACTGCACCGAGTTGTAGCGTACTATCCAAGCACGTCGGGTGCACGAAGTATTCGACGTGGCGCTCCGTTGTGAGCGAATGGATCTTGGCGAGCGATATCTTTGTCGTCTTGGCACGCTTTGTGAACGACTTAGACGAAGTAGTAACGCTTTCACATCTGCAGTTGTCGTGCAAACGCACGTAGCACTTCATGAAAATGATGTTCGCACTGTGGACATCCAGGCGACCGCTTGGCGCGAGAATGCGAACGTCGAACACGGTGTCCTTCAGAAGAGACATTTGCAACGGCGCCGGTACGGCTGAATTCAGTATTGTAGCGCTCTTTGCGTCGAAGGTGCGCGCCGCGCCGCCCGCGAGTTCTTGAAATCCAGCGCCTGGATAAAGTGCTCTGTCGAACACACGGTGGTGGAGTAAGTGTGCATGGGTGCGCACGTTCACTTTTGCGCAAAACTTCAACGTGTCGCCACGTTTGAAAGTCTTTGAAAACGCATGAATCTGCGGATGTAACTTTGGAAGTGGATAAAACGTTTCTCTGACGAACGCCGGTGAGACGATTGGATGTCGAAGTTTGTCTCCCATCGTGACGCGTTGAATCGAGTTCGCGTTAGTACCTTGAAAGGCAAACGAGCTCACACCCGCGAGCTTTGCGTTTCTCGGAAAGTTCTGTCGCGGCGAAGAGACGAACGCACCTTTGCCGACGATAGATGCTATGTGCGGATTTACCCATCGTAAGTGCAGAATTTTCTCAACGTCAGAGTCGACGAGTGAAAGCAAGGGTTGCATTAATGCGACCATTCCGCTCGCCGTTTCCGTGTGTCCCACGTGCGATTTGATAGCCTCGAGCGTAAGGGGTTCGCCACTTTGTCTCTGCAGCACCGCTGCGGTGGCTCCAACCTCAATGGGGTCCCCTAGTGGCGTACCTGTGCCGTGCATTTGTAACTTGTCGATCTCGGCGCCATTTGCTCGCGACGCTCGGAGTGCTTGCTTCATGACTGCCTGTTGAGATGGCCCATTCGGTGCCGTAAGCCCGCTCGACCGCCCGTCTTGATTGATGCTTGAGCCGACAATCGCGACACCAGATGATATTGCGTGCGACTCCATACCGTGAACCAAGAACACACCGCGAGCTTCGCCTCGCACGTAACCGTCTGCGCTGGCGTCCAAGGTCTTACACCGCCCCGATTGTGAGAGCATACCCGATGAGAAGAAAATTGTAGTCACGCCTGGTCCCAGGATGCTTATGACGCCGGCCACAATCCCTGACGTGCAGTCGAACGATCGAAGTCCTTCGACGCACAAGTGCGTCGCTACAATACTCGTTGAACACGCGGTGTCTATAGAGAAGGAGGGACCTCGCAAGCCATATATGAAAGACACACGACCAGCAGCGACGGAAAGCGTATTTCCTGTTGCAATGTACGGAGAGAACTGGTTGCTCCAAAAATTGTCCAACACTTCGACCTGGTACTGCATGGATGATATCGCGACATATACTCCGCACGAGTCACCTTCTAACGCATCATCTTTGATTTCATGGCTCGCAAGTCTCGTGCTGGCGACGCCTTCGAGAATGGAGCGCTGCTGCACGTCCATCAACAAAGCCTCGGTGCTCGCGATGCCGAAAAGCGTCGTATCAAAAAGCTCGTAACCGATCAAGAAACCACTGAAAGAAGGTATGAAAATCTGTTCTCTGTCCCACCACCATGAGTTGTCCCAACGATGCATCGGCACGCGTGTAATGCCGTCGCCCGAGTGCGTCGGTACTAATAATTCAGCGCCAGAGATGTGAGCGACGACGTCATTCAAAAAGTGCTCTGCTACTGTGGGACTACTTTCAAAGTTTTCCACGATTTGCGTGCCGCTCGCGATGTATGAGCTCAGTGCCGCTATTGTAGGATAGTCGTAAACGGCCACAGCCGGGACTTCGACGCCGAACGCGACGTCAAGTTCATTCTTGAGTTCTCCGGCTGCTTGCGAATCCAGCCCGGCTTCCATCAATGGGGCGTTTACCGCCACCTCACGACCGACTAGCGCGCGCACTAAGGAAGAAATTTTTATCTCGACATCTCGTTTGCTCATTGTTTGCATCGCGAGTGCGCTCGTTCCGACACGAGGGGGCTTAACTTCCGTCGTCGTAGTTGAATGAGCGCATTCGACGACATCCTTGAATATTCCGAAAGCCGGGAGAGACTTTGAAATTTGTCGCCAGTTGAACGGACTCACGGCTATGGACTCGTGCGGAATCAACCCATGAAAGACTTTAACGATGATGTCAACCCCAAACTTGGGATCTACGGCACCCGCACCGATGCGTACCAACCGCTGAACAACCGCCGGATTGCTTGCTGCCATGCCGACGTTTGCCCATCCGCCCCATTGCACAGAGAAATACGAATCTCCAAAAGAACGTTGCTCTCTGGCGTCCGCGTCGAGTAAAGCATTAGCGGCTGCATAATTCGTTTGGCCAGGATTGCCCGTCAACGCCGCGATGGACGAGCAAAGCACGACCGCACGCGTGACTTCGGCATAAGCAAGATTGGAAGACAGCAATTTGGCGCCCATCGTCGCGAAGACGGACCGAGCGGTCGTTTGATTCAGAAGGGCGTCGCATAAGACGCCAGCGGCGTGCAGCACGTAGCGCTCCGTGTTATCGACACAAAATAAGCTGCATGATCTAATCGATGGGCTGTCCGAACAAGATGTATCGCACTTGATGGCGTTCACTAGCGATCCTCGCCTTTCTCCGAAGGCTTGAGCGCGGCCGTTTCGTGACAATAGGACAACGCGCCAACTACGACGCTCAAATTCTCGAGCTACTTCCATTCCAATGGCCCCAAGTCCGCCTGTAATGAAGATGTACTTCTCGCTTGTATCCCCACGCGCGAAAATCCGTTGATTCAAATGATGTTTCCTCGACCATTTATCTACAACCACCGCACGACGAAGCCTGGGTTCGCTGAGAGCGAGCGCATCTACGGAGACTTCGTGCGGCGCACCCTGAACGAACGCTGCGGTCGATGAACGTTCGACATAGTGTGAATCTTCCGCACGATGCCGCGTGCTTTCGAATTGCACTCCCTGAACTTCTTGAGCCACCGTGCGAACGATCGCTCGAACGGCTTCCATCGCTCGAGCGCGGTCCGCGTTCAGCGCGGCCGCTCTCGAAGATGCCAAGTTTTGCGCTAACCCGATCGTCGCACACGTGACGGACTTTGTGACAATCCATTTACGTAGTGTCAAGTGAACGCGTTTGCTTGATTTTCCTGTAGATCGCACGACAAACCATCGCAGCGTGTAGGTGTCTTTTGAAGCCGGCGTGTGCGCCGCCGCCCGCGAAGCAGTTCGCCTCATCGTCTTCACTTGTAGGCCAACGATGCGAGATCTTTCGAGTGAATGATTCGACTTGAGCAACGACGCGAAGTGTGTTGGCGCATTCGATGAAGATTTTACCGAAACATACGCCTTGGCGCCCACCGGGACCTTGACTTCCGTGTTTGTCAGATCTACGACGGCGGCCAACTGCAAACTTGCGTCTAACGAGGCAGGATGGACCACGTAACCCAAATGCCAGTCTGGTACGTGAACGGAAGCACACGATCTTGGCATGACACTTTTCATAAGAAGCTTAAGCGATGCCTGTTGCGGGGGTTGAGCGCACGCTCGTCTAGCGAAACACTTTGTGTGCGTCACAGCGCCAGACTTTGTCTGAATACGTATTTCTCCCTTGCGAAGCTCAGTCGACACCGTGAATAACGTCAACTCCCGCGTGCGCATGACGAGCGGTGCTGGAACAACTGATTCTACGGCTACGACGTTGATTGCGAACATCAGACGCGCAGAAGCCGCGCAAAGTTCTTGAAAACCAGCACCCGGATACAGCGGGCGTTCAGCCACAACGTGATCGAGCAAATGCGCGTGTCCGCGAGGCTCTACTCGACCACAAAACCGCGCGAAATCACTCGTCGAAGCGGTATACGATAAGATATGTGGATGTAGAGTGGGCAAGGGCCAAAATTCACGTCGATGAAACGCAAACCTCGATACCGCCGCTCGCACTGTGCCGCTGTTCAAACGCTGAATTGCGTGCGCATTCGTACCCTGGAACGCAAAGGCTGAAATCCCCATCGTCTTGAAATTCGCATCCACCTTTTGACGCGGTAAAACGATTGGTGCGTTCGTATCAGATGTCTGAATTATCGACGAACAGTGCTGATTGAGCGAACGCAGATGCAGTACCGGGTGAGCGATGGAATCGGAAACCGTCGCGTGTGCCCGCAACAAAGCAACGATGCCAGCCGCGGTTTCGCAGTGACCAACGTGCGACTTGACCGCGTCTAACATCAGTTTTTTGCAATCTTGAAGAGCGCCGAGTGCGGCACCAAGCTCGATTGGATCACCGAGAGGCGTTCCCGTGCCGTGCAGTGAAATACTTTCCATTTCTTCGCCTTGCATGTTTGCCGAACAAAGCGCTTCTCGTATGACGCGCGTCTGCGCTGGACCGTTTGGAGCGGTCAAAGACGCGCTATGCCCATCTTGATTTACCGCAGTGCCACTGATTGAAACGCCTTCACCAGAAGCTCTCAGGGCACTCGTCATACTCATAATTCCAGTCGCCTCACCTTCAATGAAACCGTCCGCGCTTGCATCCAAAGTCTTGCAACGACACTCCACGGAGAGCATGTTTGCGTAATGGCGATCAATTGTGCCCGAAACAGACATCATAGCCACCGTACCGCACACCAAAGCAGATGATCCCAAACACTGCTTACGCAGCGAGTCAAACGCAAGAGAACACGCGACCAGCGATGAGCTACACGCGGTATCGACGCTCATCGATGCTCCAGACATCGAAAACACGTAGCTCAATCTTCCCGCAGCCACACTTGGTAAGCTTCCGGTGCCCATGGATGAATGAAATGCAGGTGCCCAGTACACATTGATTACGTCGGTCTTATACTGCGACACGGTGATGCCAACCCATACGGTTGTATCGTCTTGCTGGGATGAGATGTCGACGACCGCGAAGGCACCTTCTAGTAACGTTCTTTGCTGAGGATCCAAGAGAAGTGTTTCGACGCCTGGAATGCCAAATAGATCATTGTCAAACTCTGTGAAGTGCACCATGAATGCGCTAGAAAAAGGAAACGTCATGTTTCTGGCATCCATCCAAAAGTTGTTGTCCCAACGCCCATATGGCGCGATTGAAATCGCATCTACAGGGAAGCGCATGGTTGCAGCGGTGCGAATATCACCGCCCAAAATCACACCACATATGTCGGTCTGCGCAGTCATATTCATTTGTGGCGAGTGATATTCTTCCACGAGCTTTATCGATGGCTGAAGCACTGAAACAACGCACGCGCTGAGCGTATTGATTGATGGATAATCGTACACCAAAGTTGCCGGAGTTTGTACGCCAAATTCCGCGTCAATTTCCATCTTCAGCTCGTTCGCAGAGAGTGAATCTAAACCGGATGATGCAAGTGGAGCGTCTGCATCTGGGCTGCCGCCCAAAATGCTCTCGACAATACTTCGGACTCGGAAGCGGATGCGCTCTTTGTCTTCGATGACTTTTGGCTGGGCGATTTTGTGCCCACTTGTTCCCAAAAAAGATTCGAGCATCGTGAACATCGGAGCGTTCTTTACCATTTTGTTCCAGTCAAATGGGCTTGCGACGATCGAAGTCGTCCATCCAGTGAAAATTCGACGTAGGACGTCAACACCCTCGTCTGGCGTGATTGTGCCGAAACCGACGCGCTCAGCCCGAGCGATGTATGAACCTCCTCGCGAAGCCATGCCCACGGAGCACCAAGCACCCCATTGTACGCTAGAAAGTGGTCGCCCGTGATACTGACTGGAAATCGCGTAAAAGTCGAGGACGGCGTTTGCGGCAGAATAATTACTTTGACCAGGTGAGCCAAAAGTTGAAGCGATCGAACTACAAACGACGCTCGTGTGAACCGCCTCCAGACACCCGACACACATTTCGATGTTTTCAAACGCGCTTACTTTTGCAGCAAAAACTTGTTTTACGCCGTCGTGATTTTGTTTCGCGAGTGTGTTATCGAGAATTATCCCACTCGCGTGTAAAATCTTTCGTAAAGGAGCCCGCATCTTCGTCGACTTGAGAACTTCGACAACGTCTTCGTGATCAGAGAGATCACATCTACGAATCATGAGCGCGCTCTTGCCATCGATATCGCCGAATGACACATTTTGACGGCCGATCCGGCTCAGTAAGTTGGTGAATGAAGAACTCTCGTGAGAAAGTAGCCATTTAGCCATGTGAATACCAACGCCACCGAGACCTCCGGTGATGAGTACGGCGTACGACGTTTGGTTCTCACTTGTTGACGATTCCATGTTGACGCGAGAAAGGCGTTGCTCGTACACCACTTGGGCGTCGATTTTAATATCACATGCTGCACCTGGGGCGTACGACTTTGCGCGTGCGTCATAGGAAGAAGTGTTCTCGGCACAACGAATGCCAGCGAATCGAATCGTAGGAAGCTCTTGTGCGGCGGTGCGCACAAGCGCCAGCAACGCGTCGCCGCGACACGCGAGTGGCATAACTTGCGCCGAAACAGCTGAGATAGACGCGTCATCGAAAGACTGAATCGCCGACAACCCGGCGCAGACGGCATCGCAAGCTTTCGCCGTGAGGTTGATTAATCGCAAAGATTGATGAGTTCGACCGCTCGCTGTCGCGACACCAGCCGCGCACCAAGATACGTGATAGAGCATGTCAGATATTCGTCGCGCGCTTGTAAATGCATTTGCTCGCACTCTATGTAGCGTGAGTCCCGTCATACGCGTCGCACTCGCAAGGTTACCGCATTCACCAGCCATGGTAACGCTGAGATGCCCGTGCGGAGGAAATCGCGTCAGCGTGCAATACGCGTTGAGAGATCCTAGCAGTGTCGCACCGAGCCGCAAAGCTGAATTTATCTGAAACAAAGATTCCAGATAGATCGGGTCGATGCAATCGGTGCGCACCTTTTGCGTGCGCTGAATCGAAGCGGTGATCGTGGTTGGCGGTGTTGCTCTGACAGCGTTCCATCGCGCGCCTTTGGGAGGAATTGAATGCACGGGTATTGTAAACCGACACGTTGCATACTTCACCAATGCGTCCGCTGATCCCGTCGTTACGAAGCCAGACCTTTTGTCAACGGTTACGACGACGTCTGTGCCGCGATTTTCAGCCAAGCGCAACGGCGAATGAATCGTGAAGCTGTTGACAACGGCTGATCTTTGCCCTAGCGTTGACGCGCACTGACGCGCGGTTTCAACGCAATGTCCACTAGGGAAGAACTTCATGTGTTGAATGCTCATATCGAATGCTCCTGAGTAAATGCGAGCATCGATACGGATTTGGAAGAGTACATTGTCGCTAGCGACGCAAAAGCTGAACAGCGCCGGGAATGTGGGCGGATCAATGGAGCACCAAGTCGCGAGATCGAGAAGAATTCTTCGATTCGTGCGCTTTATCTGTTCACTACGTACAGCTGACCGAAGTAGTGCGCTCGCGTTCGTGCCTGACATCCCGAACGCGCTCACGCCAGAGTGCTCACCGCGACCGTTCCTCTGATTTATCCGCACGCCGGCGCTCAAAACTCGACCAAAGGAAAATGGCGTCGACAACCCATTCGAGATCTCTGCTACGTGAGGATTAAGATGTATCAGATGATGAATCGGCATTCGTTGACGATTTTTGTCGGAGATGATGGCGGAGAGAAGCCCAGCGATCCCAGCCGAGCCTTCGCTATGTCCAAACGAAGCTTTCACGCTCGTGATGGAAATGGCCACGAGATCTATCTCCGTACACTCGAGCGCCTCGCGAAGAGCACTGATTTCGATTGGATCTCCGAGTTGTGTACCAGTACCGTGCAGTTCGTAAACGGTAAGTTGCCCAACGCACCTCGAGCACGTCTCTGCTATGACTGCTGATTGAGCGGCGCCGCGGGGCGCGACGAGCGCAGCACTACGAGCGTCTTGGTTCACTCCGACGTAAACCAACGTCCCATGGCACGGATTTCCATTTTCAACCGATAGTAGACAACTACCGACGCCCTCACTTCGTCCGTAACCATCCGCAGCGTAGTCCAGCGTCTTGCAGCGACCATCCATGGCAAGTGCGTTTAATCGGCATATTTTTGAATGCGTGTTTACGAAAAGCAGAAGATTCGTGCCCGCGCACAGCGATGAGTCGCATTCAAATTTCATCATCGAGCTCAGACCAAGAGAGCACGCAACAAGAGAAGATGAGCACGCCGTGTCACAACCGATCGCCGGCCCAGACAAATTCGCGGAGAACGAAATGCGACCACTGAGGAAAGCCAATCCGGATCCAATGCCAAGAGTGGCGTTGGGCGAGACGAAAACACACTGAAACGACGACAAAACGTTCGAGTAATCGTCAGCCCACATACAACCGACGAATACGCCAGTGACGACGTCGGCACTCTGATTTGAAAAATGAAGCACAGGCAGCGTTTGACGGAGCAAAATGCGATGCTGCGGATCCACGTACGAGGCTTCGACGGGCGACAATTCACAAGCAAGCAAGTCTTCTTCGTCAAAGTTTGCAAGCAGCGCCGCAAATCGAACGTCGATGCTACCAAGAGGCGCTGTTGCGAAATCATCGCCGCAAGAAAAGTGGTGCTCGACGTCAAAGCGGCGAAGCGGTATGACAGTCTGAGCGTCGATCTCCCCGTGTGGAAATTCATCGCTGATTTCGGTGACGAAGACGCTTGAAAACGATAGCGGCGCGTGCTTCTGAGTGATGCTCGAGGCGCTCCTCCGAATCATCGTACGTCCGGCGACAAAGTTGATGACACTATTGAGATTGGGATGATCAAACATCAGCGTCGACGGTAAATCAAGTCCAAGTCTATCAGACAATAAACTCGCAAAAGACACGGCTTGCGTTGATCGCACGCCAAGTGACGAAAATGTCTGTTTCGTATCAATCTCACGGTCATCGTTCCAATCCATCGCATGAATAAACTCTTGGCGAACAACATCGCTGAGTTCCGCATGAGGACGGGTCCCGTCCTCATGGCTGCGAGTCGCAAGCTGTGCCTGCAATTTCAGCTTCAGCACTTTCCCAGTGGGCGATTTCGGTAAAGACTCAACAATCGTCAATCGCTGTGGACGCTTAAAATCGGCCAATCGCGACGAGCAGTGCTTTGTGACTTCACTGGAATTCAGTGAAGCCTGCCGCGAATCGAGCACTATCGCAGCGCACACGACTTCTCCCAAAACTTTATCAGGCATACCGAACACAGCACATTCCTCGATTTCAGGACGTTCAAGTAGCACAGCTTCAACTTCACTCGAGTACACGTTTTCTCCCCCGACGATGATGATATCAGACAAGCGATCTACGATTTTGACCGAGCCGCTCGCGTCAACCGTGGCGACGTCGCCGACGGTGTGCCATTTTCCATCAAAAGTTCCTATCACTGTAGGTCCTCGAACAAGCACTTCTCCTCTCGTCACGTCGTTCCATTCGACCGATTCCATACTTGTCGAGTCTTTGACCACGCAGACGTCGAAAAGGGGCATAGCGTGGCCAGCCCGCGCGAGCGATTCAATGGACGACGAGGGCGCGCCGAGCGTCGTACAAATCTTACCACAAGCCTCAGTGGCTCCGTAGTCGGTAAAGTACGTGCACTGGGGACACTGATACTTTAATGACGCCACCAAGTCTACTGGAACCGCCGAACCGCCGACAGATAACATCCGCAAGTGCTTTGCGGAGACAGCAAAGGCTGGATCGGAAACGAGCATTCGCAAATGCGTTGAAGTGAGCGCGGTCAACGTAACACCTGCATCTTTCATCGTTTGCAGCGTCGTTTTAACATCGAAGATTTCGCTGGCTGTACATACTTGCTTGGCGCCGACGAGTACGCAAGCGTACATCGCAAAGGCGTCCATCGCGTGAAAGAGCGGAGCCACGTGGAGCCACACGTCGTGGCTTGCAAACGCGCAGCACTGAGCGACTGATTTCGCGTGTAACATCACTTGCCTTTGAGTGTGCGTGACGACTTTTGGTGCACCCGTCGTTCCACTCGTAAACATGACCTGAAAATCGCAATCAAGCAGCGCTTCTTCCGCCAGACGCGGCGTCCAGCACAGCGCGTCGCCTCGCTCAAGCTGAGAGAGTAGACCCAGACACGGCTCGTCAGACTCGGATAAGAAAGCATCGTATGTGTCGGTACCACCCCCTGATACGACGTCGACACCACCTCGATGTGCAGAATAGACGTCGAAGCACAGGCGCGTCGATTCGACCATCATGTCCATGAATTCTGCGAGTTGCTCTGTGTCGTAGTTCGGCAGCGCCAGTTCCGCCATAGAAGACGCCCCGGGCGCTGCGGCGTACAAAATCGACATCGGCTCGTCAGTACCGTTGAGATCGGAGTAGTCGATCATCAACGAATAGACCGCCGAAGCGATCTTATTCGCGTAAGCGTCGCCAGCAATTATTACTCTGACGTTTGCCACCTTCAAGCGTGAAGCCGTCTCGCGAGCTGACAAACGAGTATTGATGTCGACTCGTCGCGCTCCGAGTCCCGCGATAGCATAGGACGCGATGATAGATGCAGCTGTGTTATCTAGAAAGCAGCACACAGAATCGCCTTTTCGAATACCGTGATTTTGCTCCAACTGCGAAGCGAGCGTCCTCGCCTCGAGACGGAGTGCGCGGTAGGAGAACTCGACGACGGAATGTGCAGCATCGACGCCACGCGACGAAGAGTCTACGACCGCAATAGATGCCCGTGATTCCGGCGACGTTTTGCATCGATCGTCGAGCGCGCGCCATGGCGAAATGACGTCTTCAACGATCGCCGTGGGAATGGACACCTTGGGGATGAGTTTCGTCGAGCGAGGAAGCATTCCAAGGAAGGGATCTCTAGACCACGATGATGACGACGACGACGACATGAACAAGCAAACTAAGATGGATTGTACGCACGCGCGTTGGAAGACGTCGAAGTTTTGAGCGTTACGGCGAAGTACGCGCGAGCGTGTGAATAATTCGAGATGCTCTCGCGTGGTCACGTGGAAGCGATAGATGAAAATAACAATCCTTGGCTTACAAAGAAGATAACATGGAATTCACGACGTGGATACACAATCGTGTCCCCGCGCGTACTTCTGGCGCACTCGTCGGTGAATTGGCCGCAGCCATGAGCGACTGGTGCACCGTGCTGAGCACCGGCCGCATGTGTTGCCGCAACACGGGATCCGCCGGATCGACGGCGAGGCAAGAATCTCGAATCCAATCGAGCTTCTTGGGCGCGTCTGGCGTCGTCAAATCGCTCGAAAGCTGCTGAACAAGCGACAAGAGCACACCTTGCGACAACGGACACGGTGTTTGGCCAAAGATTCGATCACTCGCAACTTGGTTGACGAGCCACATGACGACTTCAACCTTGCTCATGCTGAGCGCCAGATTGAACGCGCGGTCGATTTGGTTTGCCTGTAGCAACTTGCTGATCTCCACAGTTGGGTCCAAGCGCTGTTCGATTTGAGCGAGCGTCTTACCTTGCGTCACGCTCTTTGGGGCCATCCCGGGAGGTGCGCCCATGCCCGAAGGTGCGCGCGCCGTGACCTTCGCCATGGCTTGCGCGACTTGATTTGGGATATCGGTCATCAAAGCTGTTGCGGCTTGGCGAACCTCGGTCGTCGCCTGGCGCAAACCGGAGACGAACGGCGTCGCTTGAGAAATTGCCGCAGATTCTCTCGCAGCGAGAAGCTCGGTGTTCAAGTCAGCCATACCTCGTTCAAACGTGTGCTTGACTTGCGTAAACATCGTCGAGCACGCGATTTCCATTTTTGGCACGACGGAGGTTTCCATCTGCGCTCGAACAGCGGCGTCAATGGATGGACCGACGATGGACTTCATCGCAGTTTGCGCGCTTGTTGCAGCAACAGATTGAGCGCGTCCGATGCCAGCTTCCAAAGTCTTCGCATTGTCCACGGAATGTTGTTGCAACAGAGCCGCGATAGCATTCGTGACGTCTCGCTTCAAGTTGGCTGCCGCGGTTTCGTTCGCCTTACGAGCGCGTTCCATGTCTGCCTTGCGCTCTTCTGCAGCCAGACGACGCTCATCGCGAACTTCGTTCAGAAGTTCGCGCATTTCGTTACGAATAGTCGCTCTCAACTGCTTCATATCGAACGCGGCGGCGACGGGAATCGCACCAGCGCCGCTCTCACTCATGTTGGCAGACTCAAACTCTTCATCTTCTCCCTCTTCTTCCTCTGCACCAGACTCGCCCATGCTTTCTTCGGACGACGCTGGTTGGGCCGCAGCAGCCTTTTTCGATGGAACTACCGCTGCACGCTCTTCCTCTTCGTCCTCCTCGTCGCCGGCGAGCTCAGCGCCGCCAAACATATCCGGAGTGAGCAGAGTGGCTGAAGATGAGTGCTCGAGCGAACCTTTCGTCTTGGGCGTACCCAACGAGCCGAGCGCCTCGAGAGCTCCGTCTGGTGGAATGCATGCTTCAACCGGCATGGACAAGGTTTGAATCGCTTGCGTCTGTAAGCAAAACAATTGCATCGTCGCACCGCCGTCGCCATCGTACTTGACGTGGGAGTCAAAGCTCAAAATCGGTTGCGACGCCTCAAAGCGCGCAATGTAATCAAAGCTCTTCTCGAAGTGTAAAGCGTACACCGTGTTCATACGCGTATTCGAAAGCAATACGATCCCTGTTTCGGGGTTATGCTGCAAGCATACGTTGAAAAGTTTGTCGCTGTCCGATTTAAAGACGACGCGCTGCACCGCGAAAGGAGTTTCTTGCGTCACGTCGACGACGATCAACTCTGAGTTATTATCGTTACCCAGAATTACGCGTTCAGCCGAGGCGAAGACGGCGGTTTCCACCGTCCATGGAAGTGTATCCGTGCACTCAAACTCCGTTTCACCGTCCTCCTTCACCAAAACGTACGCACGGCCCTCGCTCGCGGCGACGAGCTTGCGACCCGCGGGGGCGCTGTCCACGCAAGACACCGGGGCATCAAACTCGATCACCTGTAAACCATCCATGGCTGGCGGGGCGTTGAGATCGATCTCAGCCGCAATTGCATCCCCTTTCTTCATCAGCGAGCACTCGTAGCACACCACGCACGTCCCCGCGCTCAGGGCGAATTCACACTTGCCGGGTTTTCGCGAATCTAGCGGGAGCCAGCACGCCGACGGCGGCAGGTGCCCGTCCGGGGTGTCCACTGCGAAGTCGAAGTCTACCAAATTCTGCGAACCGATCGTCCATCCCGCATCGTTATCGTCGCTCACATCGATCGAGGCCCCATCGTCGGCGCCTTGTAAACTCAACTTGCGAACCATCACCCGTCCTCGCACGTCCACCGAGAGCAACACGTCGGTGTTCGCCAAAAACTTGAGCGTCGAGATTGAATCGGAGTGTCCGCGAAGCAACGATCGCACATTGCCAGACTTTCTAGAAAACACTCGAATCAACCCGTTTCGAATACCATAACATATGAAAGCATCGTTCACGGCGATCATTCGCAACTGCGCCTCGACGTATTTTGTCTCGTACACGGTAATCGGCGCCACCTAGATTGGGTACGTCGTCGGCATCCGCACCGTAGAATCGTCAGTCTCGGACCGTTTGCGACGCATCAGACGTCATTTCACGCGCGAGGGTTCGTGTCACTTCGCGCGCGTCGTCATCATCGCACCTCCAACGCGCTCGCGTCTTCGCCGTCTTCGCGACGCTCGACGTCGACGTATTCCTCCATTCGGTTCAACACCCGCCCTTTCGCCACGTTTGTCACTGCGTGTGCGTCATCACCCGCGTCAGTCTACGAGCGCATCGATCGCGATCGATTCGTTCGCGGTGCGTCGTCGTCGAATGCGTCGACGCGTCCGCCATCCATCGTTCGTCGCGTCAATCATCGGCATCAGCATCCAAACGCGATTCCTTCATCTCATCGCGCGCGCACATCGCGCGTGTGCGTCGCGCCGCGCCCTCGACGTACCGCTCCGTTCTGCATCGACGACTGCCGCGAGCGCGCGCGCCGCCGCCGTGGACATCTCGCGCGTTTCACGTGCGACGCACTTCGTCCTGTGCAGCGCGCGATTGCGTCGAGGCGAGAATCCACCGTCGCGCCGAATGTCCGATAACGACGTCTGTACGCGTATGTGTGTATTCAGTCGTGACGTGATTTATGACGTACTTATCTCACAGATCGCCTCCGTGTACGCATAATGACACAAAATAAAGCCATCACACTCCCCCACCATCCCCGCCGCCCGCGATGGGGGCTTCGACGTCTCGCCGCCGCGAGGACGCGATTCGGCGCCCGCGCGGTCGGCACACGTCGACGCCTCGCCGCGCGCGGTGACGCACATCGAAACAAGTTTTCGTTCGTTCGTATCAGCCATGCTCGCCACGACGACGACGCACACCTCCATGATGAGCGCGCGACGCGCGAGCCTCGTCTCGTCGCGCTCGACGCACGGCGCGCAAAGAGCGCCCGCGCGCGCGATCGTTCGCAAGGCGATCGTGAGCGAGGACGTGGACGTCGGGAAGACCGGCGCGGCGTACACCGAGTTCGCGTCGTTGTTGGACAAGTACCAGTACAACTACAAGGTCGGGGACGTCATCAGCGGGAAAATCAAGGCGTGCGACGCGAAAGGGGCGTGGGTTGAAATCGGGGCGAAGAGCGAGGCTTTGTGCCCGACGTCCGAGGCATCGCTCGGAAACGTGCGCAACGTGAGTATATATTCGTTTTATTCGTCGCCACGCGCGCGCGCGGGCGCGATCGCATCGTATCGCAACGAACGACGGCGACGCGACGGCACGGGATAAAACCTAGGGCTTTTAGGTCGCCGCGCGAGAGAGAGACGACGGCGATCCAGCGCGAACGAGGGAGAAATTGCGACGATACCAGGGACGCCGAGACTGACGAATCACGCGCGCGATGTTTTTTGTGCAAACGCAGGCTGCGGCGGTGTTCGACATCGATTGCGACTACGACTTCGAAATCATTCAGGACGACAACGGCGAGGGCTGCATGACGCTCTCGGTGCGCCGCATGGAGCTCGCGAAGGCTTGGGATCGCTGCCGCGAGGCGCAGGCGGATGATGCCGCACTCACTGGTGAGGTCTTGAGCGTTAACCGTGGCGGTTTGCTCGTTGAAGTTGAAAAGCTTCGCGGTTTCGTGCCGCAAAGCCACATCGGCGTGCGGACGCTCAACCGCGAGGAGTTGATCGGTCAACAATTGCCGTTCAAGTTTATCGAGGTTGATGAGGAGAAGAACCGACTCGTGCTTTCGCATCGGTTGGCGACGGACATGGTGTCCGCGGAAGGCTTAGAGGTTGGCGACGTCGTGGAGGGCATGGTGCAAGCGGTGAAGCCGTACGGCGCGTTTGTGGACGTCGGCGGTCAGAGTGGATTGTTGCACATTTCTCAAATTTCGCACGAGCGCATCGTCGCCGTCGAAAACGTGCTTTCTCCGGGTGACCGCATCAAGGTGTTGGTCATGTCCAAGGATGCCGAGAAAGGCCGTTTGTCGCTCAGCACGAAGAAGCTTGAGCAAAACCACGGCGACATGCTTCGCAACCCCGCCGCGGTGTTCGAGACCGCTGAGGACATGGGTCGCCAGTTCAGAGAGAAGATGCAAGCCGCCGAAGGCGTTGTGATGAGCGTCGATGAAGCTTAATTGTTGCTAGACAGATGTTCGCTTTTCGCTCGCCGCTCGTGACGTAAAATCAATTTAACCAATTCTTGTGTGATACCACGAAGTAGAAGATTATCCTCACCGCACCGCACCGCTCCGCACGCCGTTCCTCACTGTCGAACGCGACGCTCGAGCACGATGCGCGCCATGACGGTAACGACGATGAACGTCGCTCCACGCTCCATCGGTGCGCGCACGCGTGGCGGCACGGCGTCTTCGTCGTCGGCCAACACGCCGAAGTTGACGCAGAAGTTGACGACTTCGACAACATCGACGGCGCGAAAGACGTTGACGAGAGCGACTGCATCGGCGCCCGACGCGCAAGCGCGAGAGGATGCGAAGAGAGCGCTGCTGAGCGCGATCGAACCGCTCGAGCGCGGGGTGAAGGCGAGCGATGAGGAAAAAGCTCACGTGGACGCTCTGGCAACAGCGCTCGAAGCGCTCAATCCAAACCCGAAATCACTCGCCGCACCGTGCATCAACGGCGAGTGGGAATTGGTTTACACGACGTCTGAGAGCATTTTAGGTACGAAAAAGCCGGCTTTTTTACGCCCGAGCGGGAAGATTTACCAAACAATCGACGCCGAGTCGTTGCGCGCTCGAAATCGCGAGACGTGGCCGTTTTACAACGCCGTAGCCGCAGAGTTGACGCCCACGAGCGATTCCGCGGTCAAGGTACAGTTTAAGAAGTTTTTTGTGTTTGGTGGTTTGATTAAAGTCACCGCACCCGAGCGAGCGCGAGGGGCGTTGGACATTACTTACGTCGACGACGAAGTGCGCGTTTCGCGAGGCGACAAGGGTAATCTCTTCGTGCTCATCATGCACGACAACGAGAAGCGATTGCCGGGCGAGGAGAACGCTTCGGGTTCACTTAAGGTTTTATCAAGCTAGCTACTTTTCCGTTCATTACACCTTGTAAATTTACACCTCCTTTTCACCGCGTACCACCGCAAACGAGCTCACCGGCCGCCCATCTGGTAGCTCCACTACTTCGTCGATGATGACATCCCAGAGTGCGAATACGTCACGCAGCTCGTTTGGCTCGAGCAAATCGCGGTCTTTCGTCGGTCGTCCGACGGATGTGCGCTCGCATCCCCGCATGAAATGAAACCACAACACCGCGCTTCGGTTCGGCAACATCCGTGGCAGGTCTCGTACGAACGGTTTATGAAGATATCTCACCGCGTATACGGCTAAAACGGGCGACCATGACTCAAGTGCGAGTATTTTGTCGATTGTAGCGAGCGTCTCTTCGGACGCACGCTTGTTCAAATCTAAATCGAGCGTTCGAACGCTCGCCTCGACGCCGTGTCGTTCTGCCAAAGAGCGGCACCGATCCAATCCCCTTTTATCGTTATCGATCGCCACGACGTTCCATCCGCGACTCGCCACCCACACTGCATCTCGTCCCGCGCCTGATCCCACGTCCAAGCACGTCGGTCGCCTGCCGTCTTTGAAAGCATCCATCTTGCGCTCGACGCTCGGCAACCACCTCGCGAGTTCCGGCGACGGCTGCCAAAGTCGAAGTCGATCGCGAGGTGCGGGCGTACCACCGCCGCGAACTACTTCAAACAACCCATTATATTTTGACTCTGTGGCGTCGCTTTCGTCGATCGCAGCACACGCGTCGAAGAACGCCGGTGTCCCCGCGAACGCAGCTTCGAGCGACCACGCGACGCCTTTGAAGTCGCTCTCGAATTTCTTCGCAGCTTCGTCCACGTTGGCGTCGGCGTCGCAAATAAGCGCGAAGCGCGCGGTACGAGGAGGTATTAAATACGCCGCACCTTCGTCTAGCGCGCGCAGAGGGACGTTGGAGGACCATCGAAGTCGAGTCGAGGCAAAGTGCTGAGCATCGCGGACGTCGAGGAAAAACGCGCGCGAGACGCCCGAACCTTCGTCGTTCTCGGCACGCGAGAGAAAGCGCACGGGGTTATCTTGGACGCGCTCGAGCCATCGGTTGAAATTGCGCTCCACGACCGCGTCGGTGTGACCAGTCATGGAGTGCGGCGCCTCGGCGGTTAGAGGTTGGCTTCTCCGGTTGTCAGATGGAACAGAATGCTGAGCCTAGAAGTTACATTAATTGTGCTAATGGTGCGTGAACTACGATTCATCCTAGGCATCGTGCGAACGAGCGCGCTCGGCGTGGAGTGGAAGTAATCCTCCGTCGGAGGAAACGCTGTCGATGACGATGGCTTCGTCACCATCGGCGCCGCTACTCACAACGAGTTCAAACTGATCGTCGCCGACGGCGTGCGAGAGCAGTGTTTCGGTTTCGATTTCTTCTAGTGACTTACCATGTCCAGCGCTCATGTCCATCATCGCTCGATCACCTTGATCCTCGTGCCTACGATCTCGAGCGATATTCGATCGATGCAACGGTACGGGCGAAGCGACACCAGGATTGTAGTTTCCCGTCAGTCTATCTCGATGTTGCTGCCAAAAGTTCTTGATGTCTTGGTACACATCACGCACATCGAAAAGTTCGATGATGTTTTCGCTAAACTTCCTCTGTGGAGCCGCGGCTTGGCCCATGTTGTACTCCTCTGGTGGGAACGCGTACGAGTGCGCGATGGCGGCGAAGAACATCTCTATGCAGATGAAAAACGCCTGAATACCGTTCGCCAACTCCGCGGCGTCGTAATCGGATGCCCACGCTTGATCGTCGGCGGAAATAATCCCCGTCTTCACGAGCACCGCGAACGCCATGGATTGCCAAAAGGAAAAGAAGACCACGGCTTTGACGCTGACGAATTTCCAAAACGGGTTTATCGGGGCCAATTCTCGGTACATCACCTTGTACAGTAAAATCAAGCAATACATCGCCCACGCCTGACTCAAGTTGTTAATGAAAACCAAGTAAGGATACGCCACCCATGGATTCAAGATTTGCCCTTCACCGTACACGCCATTGCCGTCGGCTATGAACGCCGCCGCGCTCGTCACCGGTCGCACGACGACGTAGTTGATCACCCCGTGCCGACAAAGTCGCAGAAAAGGCTCACCCATTCTGGGTGCGCGCAGGAACAAGTTCAGCGGCCAAATGTGCGGCTGTGTCGCCTTACGCGCGACGATGTACGACAGCCCAGGTGAACAAAACTCTTGAAGATACACGATGCAATATGTGTAAAAGTTGTAGATGACGTAAGCTTCGTAAAACTCGCGAACCGTATCGAAAATAATCGTGTTCGACCTGAATCTCAACGCCAACCACGCGTTCACGGCGTAAATTGGTACCATGAACAATATTCTGATCACGTGTCGCTGTAATCTCGGCGCACGATAATTCTCCAGGTGCTGCGTCACTTCGTACAGCGTGATTGGCAACGACAACGCGACGAAGACAAACGCGATGAACCATGCGATGTAATGCGTCTGATAATCATGCTTCTTCATGTCGTAAGACACGAATGGCAGAGCTATAACGATCAGCGCGCACAAAAGCACCCAAAGCGTCTTCAATACCTTGCGAAATACCGTGCCGAGCGTGCGCTCGGGCGCAGCGGCCGCGCCTGCGTTCGCGCTCGCCGACGCCATCGCGCTCGTTCGCCGCGTTTCCGCACTCCCGCTGCTCGTCCCGCGTCCGCTCGAGCGATCAATCGTCACCGCTCGACGTTGTTCGTCGCCGTCGTCGTCGCGCGCGCGCCTCGACGAAACGACCGACGTCGAATCTAATCCAAATATCAATCAAACGAACGAACGACCGCGCACGCGAACGCGCGCGCGCGCTCGAGCTCTCTCTCTCGCGCGACTACGACGAGACTCGCGGTCGCGCGCGTCTGGTCGCGTCCGGGCGCCGTCCGAGCACCGCGCGCGCGTGCCGCGTCCGTGCGCGTCGCGACGTGACGCTCGCCCGCGCCGCTGCGCGCCGTGCGCGGACGCGACGCTCGACGGACCGATGCGACACTGCGCGACGCGCTGGGGTGAAGATGACGACGAACGCGAGCGATGATCGAATCGCGCGCGGATTGCTCGGCACCGCGAACGACGACGTCAGCGTCGATCGGTTGGCGTTTCGCTACGTGTTCGTGCCGTGGGACGAGACGCGCGCTATGGAGGAGCGCGTGATGGTCATCCCGCGCGAACGAGAGATGGAGTGCTTGCTCGACGCGCTGCGCCTACACTTTCGCGTCGAAGGCGCGAAAGACGGCGCGCACGGACGAGACGAGGCGAAACAAAAGGAAATACTAAAGGCGCAGCTGGAGAGCCACGGCGACGGCGGCGGCGGCGGCGGCGCGAAGACGCTGTCGGACGATATGATGGCGGCAGCGCTGTCGATGCAGATGGCGCAACCCGTGCCTTTATTGCCCGGGTCGAAAAAAACCGGGTTCGTGCACGTGAACATGTACGTGGACGATCGAGGAATATCCAAAGGTTTGCCGACCAACGTG
>Ga0181607_10000288_pt1 | contig 41952 bp, 28 predicted proteins | sample 041ome_9_FD_132420 | JGI IMG/M metagenome (GOLD analysis project Ga0181607, IMG submission 132420) | Coastal salt marsh microbial communities from the Groves Creek Marsh, Skidaway Island, Georgia - 041413US metaG (megahit assembly) | ecosystem: Environmental > Aquatic > Marine > Intertidal zone...
CGCTCGGCTTCTTCCGCCGCCTGCTTTTCGGCCTTCTCGCGGGCGACGTCCTCGGGACTCTTGACGAAAACGTTGGAGGGGATGTTCACCCGGGCCGGGCTGGCCGGCGTGGGCTCCGCCGGAGCAGGGACCGGCGTCTTTTCAGCCGGAACCGCCGCTTCAACCACCCCCTCATCCTTCGCCTCGCCCCCGTTGCCAAGTTCTTCCACCAAGGCCTCGGCGGAAATGTTATCAATCGTGCTGGACACACTTTTGACGTCGAATTGCCGCTCCTTCAGGAGCGTTAGCAACGACTTGTTGTCCATGCCGATTTTCTTGGCGAGTTCGTGAATGCGGATGCTCATCAGGCGGTCGATATCTACTCTGGGGCGCGGTCTGTAATCAGTGAAGGGCGGCGGTTAATCAGGCGCTCTGGCTGCGAGCCGTGGCGACTTTGGCGAGAATGTCATTGGCTTCCTCGGTCGTGAACCCGGACTCCTCCAGGTCGTCGGCCTCGACTCCTTCGAAGATTTCCAGCGACACAAAGCCGGCGGTAATCAGACGGGTGGCCAGGTCGTCGTCGATGCCCAGGGAGACGGCGAGGCGCTTGGTGGCCTCGTCCTGGGCGTCCACGGTCTTCTCCTGGAATTCCTCGATGTCGATCTTCCAGCCGATCAGGCGAGCGGTCAGGCGGGCGTTCTGGCCCTTGCGCCCGATGGCGATAGCCAGGTCGTCGGTGGCTACGCGTAGAAGGATGCGGCGGTCGCGCTCGTTGAGCACCACCTCGCGGGGCACCGCCGGCTTGAGCGCCTCGCGCACCATCTGTTCCGGATCGCTGTAGTAATTGATGATGTCGATCTTCTCACCGTTGAGCTCGCGCACGATCGACTTCACGCGGGCGCCGCGCGCTCCGACGCAGGCACCGACCGGATCGACCTTGGGATCCTTCGAGATGACCGCCATCTTGGTGCGGTAGCCCGGCTCGCGGGCGAACGCCTCGATGGTGACAGTGCCGTCGGCAATCTCAGTCACCTCCAGCTCAAACAGACGGCGCACAAAACGCGGGCTGGCGCGGGTCAACATCAACTCCGGACCGCGCGGGGTGCTCTCAATCGCGCCCAGCAGACAGCGAATGCGATCTCCCGGCTGATATTCCTCACCGGGAACCTGCTCGCGGCCCATCAGCAACGCTTCGGCCTTGCCGAGGTCGACATAGATGTCGTTGCGCTCGCGCCGGCGGACGGTGCCGGTGACGATGTTGCCGACCATGTCCTTGAAGTCGTCGTAAATGCGGTCCTTCTCGAACTGCCGCAGCTTCTGCATGATGGCCTGCCGGGCGGTCTGCGCCGCGATGCGGCCAAGGTAGGCGGGGTCGATTTCCTTTTCGACAAAATCGCCGAGCTGGACTCCGGGTTGCAGGACGCTGGCCCGCTCCAGGTGAATCTCGAGTTTTGGATCGCTAACGGAGTCAACGACCTTGAGCATTGCCCAGGCGTGCAGCTGGCCGTTTTTGGGATCGATTTCGATCTTCAGCTCCTGGCCGGAATTCACGCCTTTTTGCGCAGCAGTCTTGATGGCATTCACGATCGCCGAGATCATATCGGCGCGATCGATGCCCTTCTCCTTTTCCATGTATTCCAGGACGGTAAGAATTTCGCTGCTCATAGGGTGACGGTTGAAAAAATCGGAAAAAAAAAGCGGGCCGGCGGGCCCACTTCAGATTGCTTGCTGAAATGTGAGGCTGGGAGTTAACGACCCGTCAAATTTGATGTCAAGTCCGGCGCCCGGTCGCCTCGGCTTGCGCCAACAGCAGCCCCTGCGCGGCCCCCCAGCACAAAGGACGTTGGCGACCGCTGCCCAGCCCCAGCATGCGCAGGACCTGGCGGGAACGGTCCGGCTGGTCGCCCGGCCAACCCATTGACCACCACTGTCCCAAACTCGCGCGTGCCACCGGACCCGCCGCCGCCAACAAAGGCAGCAAACCATCTCCCCACAGGTTGTCCGCTCGTGGACGCCGCACCCGATCCGCCGCCCCAAGCCGCCCCAGCCCTTTGCGCAACCATACCGCATAACCGCAGGTCTTGCGGGCGTTCGCCACGTCGGCGAAGCCCGTCAGGCCGCCCGGCTCCGGCCAGGACTCTCCCAGTGAGCGCAGCTGACCCGGCCAATCCGGCTGGGTGCGCGCCCATTTCGCATAGGCGGCCAGTCGTCTGCGGGGATGGTTGAGCGGACGCACGCCTTGCAGGTGCCACGCCTGTTCAGCCAGCAGCGTTGCGTAGGCTTCCTCAGGTCCAATTCCCGCGTCCGCCCAAACCGCCAGGGGCCACCGCCCTGCCGCCTTCAGCATCCCGACACGGTTGAATCGATAGCCCAGGATTTCCAGGGCGGTATGATGACACGCGTCAACCCAACCGAGCTTCGCGATCCGGTGACGGGCGAAACGCACCTTCGATTCCCAGCGCCGCTGTGCCGCCGCCCACAAGCGTGCCTCGATTTCCTCGGGCGCCAGATCACGCCAAGTCGCAAGCAGGTGATCCATCGGCCGGGCCGCGATCCGCGCCACCGCTTCGTCGGCGGCATACTCCTCCAGATCATGCCACAGCAGGGGCAGCATCACGAGTACTGGTACCAAGGAGCCATCATCTCGACGGGCCCGCACTGGCTCGGGGCAACGCGTGGGAAAGAGCACCACATGCAGGATAACATCACTGTAATTGGGATCACCCGCGTGTTGATGCGCCCGCCAATCCTACTCATGCAGGTGCACCTCGACGTCGCCGCGGCACCAACAATCACCGATCCGGATCCGGGCCTCGCGAAAATCAGGTCCGCCGAGGCGATTCCAGCGACCGGGCGAGTCCACCACCACCCGTTCTCCGTCAAGCGTCGTGGCCCGACGGCCATCATACGCCCGCTCGATCCAGAGTTTCTGCAAGGTCAGTTCTGGAAAATGAAATGGCCCATACAGTCCCTGCAGCTCGGCCACGGCCGATTCACCATCCGTATCGGGCTGTTCGATCACGACCTAACCTCCCGCGCCTTGGCTTCGTTGCCTCCAGCCCTGCAGTCGTCGGCGCCCCTGCTCCTCCGCTCGATCGATCTGCCGGCGCAGATCATCCGCCGACATCCACTCGGCGCCGCTGGCCACAACCGTTTGCTGCAGAGCGCGGTCCAGGGTCGCGACCACGCAGTTCTGCGGCCGCGCTGATGCACCCACCCATTGTTCAATGAGATCATCCGCCGTCATCTGCGCGGGGGTGAACACCACCACAAACGTCGGAAAGGCTTCGACCGGGACCGTAGTCAGTTCGCGCCCCTGCCCATCAAACACCACCGACACCCGCCAGCCGGTGGTGTCATGCAGCGGACGCAGCAACCGCACCAAGAGCGCCCGCGCCGCCTCCGGGTTACGTGGCCAGAGGGCCGCGACATCGGGCCAGGCCCGCCCAATATTGGCGCCATCCACGAGCAGGTGCTTGGGACCGGATGCTGACATGCCGAGAACCATGCCCTTGAAACGATGCGGGGCGAAATGATCTTTCAGGAAAAGCGATTGGGGCCACTCGAGATTGACTCGACATGCCGCGCTCAGGAGGAAGTCTGGCCCCACTGCGACCGGAGAGGTGGCAGAGTGGTCGATTGCGGCGGTCTTGAAAACCGCTGAGCCGCAAGGTTCCGGGGGTTCGAATCCCTCCCTCTCCGCCATTTCGTCAACGAGGCTAATGGACGGCACGCTATGGCATGGCACTTGTGTTATACGGAGTGTGCCATGGGAGGGATGAGAACTGTGGGTTCGACGACCGAAGCACAGCGCAGGGAGATGGGACGCGGCCAGGCCGTGGGTGCGCAGCACTTGGCCGCAGGCCAACCAATCCCTCCCTCTCCGCCAACCGTGACCAAGCAGCGAGGGACTTTGAAGCAATGCGGCCCAGCCATCTGCAGTAAACGATTCGCAGGAAAACGGGCGTGGACGTTTGCTCCCTGAAGCGATTCGATCTCCCTTTTCCTCCCTGCTTCAAAGCTCAACCGCACCTTGTTCCGATGACTGTAGCCCCTGCTCTGATCAATGGCCAATGGCAATCCGCCGAGGCCTCCCGTTCCACGTTCTGCGCCCCGAACCCCTCGACCGGCGAAGACCTCTCGACCACCTATCCGGTCGCCAGCTGGGATGAAATCAGCGCCCTGCTCGACGCCGGCCTCGACGCCGCCAAGGGCCTGCGTTCCCTCGGGACCGACCAGATCGCCGCCTTCCTCAACGCCTACGCCGATGCCATCGAGGCGGCCAAGGACGAGCTGGCCGAGCTCGCGCACAGCGAAACCGGCCTGCCGGTCGAGCCCCGCCTTAAGAATGTCGAGATCCCGCGTACCTTTGGCCAGCTGCGCCAGGCCGCCGCGGCCGCCGTGGCCGAGGACTGGACCCTCCCGACCATCGACTCCAAGGGTAACCTGCGCTCGCGGCTCGAACCGTTGGGCAAACCCGTGCTGGTGATCGGCCCGAACAACTTCCCCTTCGCCTTCAACGGCATTGCCGGCGGTGACTTCGCCGCCGCCATCGCCTCCGGCCATCCGGTCATCGCCAAAGCCCACCCGGCCCACCCCGGCACCAGCCGGCGCCTCGCCGAGCTTGCCCTGGAGGCCGTCAAGGCCAGCGGACTGCCCGTCGCCACCGTGCAGCTGTTCTACCGTTCCTCGCATGCCGATGGTGAACGCATGGCCGGCGACCCGCGCCTGGGCGCGATCGGCTTCACCGGCAGTGAAACGGCCGGTCGCAAGATCAAGGCCGCCGCCGATGCCGCCGGCACGCCCGCCTATTTTGAGCTGAGCAGTGTCAACCCCGTCACCTTCCTCCCAGGCGCCCTCGCCGAGAAAGCCGAGGAACTCGCCACCGAGTTCAGCGGCTCCTGCCTGCTGGGCGTGGGCCAGTTCTGCACCAACCCTGGCCTGCTCCTCGCCATCGCCGGTGAAGCCACCGAGACGTTCCTCGCGAAGGCCGCCGAGAACTTCAAAGCGGCCCCGTCCGGCGTGATGCTGGTGCCCTCGCTGCCCACCAACCTGGATGCCGCCGTCGAATCCCTCACCGCCGCCGGTGCCGAACTGATCGGCCGCGGCTCGGCCGAGACCAGCCCGGGCTTCCGCGCCCGCCCGGCACTCCTGCGGGTGTCCGGGGCCAAGTTCCTGACCGATCCAGCCAAGTTCCAGGAAGAGATGTTCGGCCCGGGCTCGCTCGTGGTCGTCGCCGCGGACGAGGACGAACTGGTTGCCGTCGCTTCCCACCTCCACGCTTCCCTCACCGGCTCGTTCTACACCGCCTCCGATGGTTCGGATGACGCCGCCTACGACCGGCTCTTCCCCATCATCGCCGGCAAGTGCGGGCGCGTCATGAATGACAAGATGCCGACCGGCGTCGCGGTCTCGCCGGCCATGATGCACGGCGGCCCCTTCCCGGCCGGCGGCCATCCCGGTTTCACCGCCGTCGGCATCCCCGCCTCACTCCGTCGCTTCGGCGCCTTGCGCTGTTACGACAACGTGCGGGCGGCCCGGCTGCCGGCGTCGCTGCAGGACAAGAATCCCACCGGCAAACTCTGGCGCTTCGTCGACGGCACCTGGACCCAGGGTGATGTGACCGCGGGCTGACCCGCCCGCGTCCCGCCTGCGCTGCTAATCCAGCCTCGACCCCGCGCCGCTTTGCTGCGCTATCCTTTCCCTATGCCCCGATCCACCCCCTTGTTCACCGCGGCGGCTTCCGTCGTGATTGTCCTGAGTTCGGCCCTGGCGCAGGATGACCTGCCCCCGCCCGAGATGACCGAATACTGGGAGCCCCAGCCGGCCATCGTCACGGCCACCCCCGGTCAACCGCCCTCCGATGCGGTTGTCCTGTTTGATGGCTCTTCGCTCGACGCCTGGCAAAGTGCCGGCGCCAACGGAGGACCCGCCCGTTGGGCCGTGGAGGACGGCGCCATGGTGGTGACCGCCGGCACCGGTGACATTCGCACCAAGGCCGCCTTTGGCGACGTGCAACTGCACGTGGAGTGGCGCACCCCGGCCGAGGTGGTGGGCAACTCGCAAGGGCGCGGCAACAGCGGTGTCTTCCTGATGGGCCTCTATGAGGTGCAGGTGCTCGATTCCTACGACAACCTGACCTACGTGAACGGCCAGGCGGGTTCGATCTACAAGCAGCATCCCCCGTTGGTGAATGCTTCACGCGGACCCGGTGAGTGGCAGACTTACGACATCGTCTTTATCGCCCCGCGTTTTTCGGCCGACGGCACCCTGCTGTCCAAGGCCCGCGTCACCGTCCTGCACAACGGTGTGCTTGTGCAGCACAACGCCGAGATCGACGGCCCGACCAGCTGGCGCGGCCTGCCGAAATACAGCTACCACGTGCCCCGGTTACCCATCCGGTTGCAGGATCACGGCAACCCTGTGGCTTACCGCAATATCTGGGTCCGACCGCTCGACCTGACCTGACCTGGCCTGTGAGGCCGCCCCGCCTCCGCCATGCTTTCAACCCGTCTCTGCCTTCTCCTGGCCGGCCTGCTCGGCACCACGGTCGCCGGCTGGGCGCAAGGCACGCCGGTACGGCCAAACATCCTTTGGCTGACGAGTGAGGACCACGGGCCGCACATGGGCTGCTACGGTGATCCACTCGCGACCACGCCCAACGTCGACGCGCTCGCCTCGCGTGGTCTGCGCTACAACCACGCCTGGTCGAACGCGCCGGTCTGCGCCCCGGCCCGGACCGCCCTGATCGCCGGACTCTATCCGGCTTCCACCGGGGGACAGCACATGCGCAGTAGCGTGCCGGTGCCGGCCGGCAAACTGCTTTACCCCACGATCCTGCGCCAGGCCGGCTACTATGTGACCAACAACAGCAAGACGGACTACAACTATGCGGCGCCGGACGACATTTGGGACGAAACCTCCAACCAGGCCCACTGGCGCAACCGGACGGAAGGCCAGCCGTTTTTCGCGATCTTCAATGCGTTCCAAAGCCACGAGAGCCGGCTCCGCATCCGCCCCTACGACTCGCAGCTCGATCCGGCGCGCGTCACCCCGCCCCCCTACCATCCCAACGAAGCGGCCGTCCGCAAGGACTGGGCCCAGTATTACGACACGGTCAGCACCGTTGATGCGATCGCGGGTCGCCACCTTGCGGAGTTGGCTGCGGCGGGACTCAGCGAGGACACCATCGTCTTCTATTTCGGGGACCACGGCTCCGGCATGCCGGGCAGCAAGCGCAATCCGAACAACGCCGGCCTGCAGGTACCGTTGATCGTCTATATCCCGGAGAAATTCGCCCACCTGCGCCCCGCTGACTACGTGCCGGGTGGCGCGTCGGAACGTTTGGTGAGCTTTGTCGATTTCGCCCCCACGCTGCTCAGCCTGGTCGGCATCGAACCGCCCGACTGGATGCAGGGCCATGCCTTCCTTGGCGAACACATCGCTCCTGCCCCCGCTTTCAATCACGGCTTCCGCGGCCGCATGGACGAACGCACCGATTTTGTGCGCAGCATCACCGACGGGCGCTATGTCTACGTGCGGAACTTCCGCCCCGATCTGCCGGCCGGCCAGTATGTGGGTTACCAATACCAAACGCCCACCACCCGCATCTGGCACGACCGCTGGGCCGCCGGTGAGACCAACACCGTCCAGTCCGCGTTCTGGGAAGCGACGCCGGCCGAGCAATTGTTCGATCTCTCGACCGATCCGCACGAAACGGTGAACCTAGCCAACGATCCTGCCCACGGCGCGACGCTTGCCCGGCTGCATCGGGCCTTGCTCGATCACGCCAAAGCGATTCAGGACACCGGCTTTCTTCCCGAAGGCGAAATCCACCGCCGCGCTGCCGGACGATCACCCTACGATGCGATGCGTGACGATTCCGCGTTACCCACCGGGTTGATCGATTATGTCGACGCCATGGCGCGCGGCGACACGGCCTTGCCCCCCCGCGAACAGGTTCTGGCCGCGCTGCGGTCGACCGATCCGGCCTATCGCTACTGGACGGTCATGGGGATAGGCTTTCGCGGGCCGCAGAGCATCGCGCGCTATCAGGCGGAGCTCAGCGCGATATTGGCGGCTACCGACCCGCAGGTGCAGATCGCGGCGGCGGGGTGGTTGGCCCGGGCAGGCCATTCCGATGCCATCGAGGTGCTGCTCTCGTACGCCAACCCTGCCACAGCGGATTATTTCGCCTGCCTCGCCGCCCTCAGTGCCATCGATAACCTAGGTCCGGCCGATGCCTCGCTACGCGCCAAGCTTCGGCCCTTTGCCCGGGAATCCTCCCAACTGCCGTCGCCGCGTTACGCCGGTTACCTCGGCAGTCTCATCACCCATATCCTGGGCGAGCACTTGCATTGAAAGCCGCTTGCAATGCGACGGCTCACCGCCGGCCAAACAATAACTCGCCTTCGCCTTTTTCCCGCTTCTAGGTTCTCCGGCCGCGCCACTCAGCTGGCCCCTTTCTTCAACCCCTGCCCTCCGATATGACGCCCATCGATTGGATCATCATTGCTGTTTATTTCGTAATTCTGGCCGGTATCGCCGCCTGGTCCTCCCGCAAAACGGAGACAACCGCCGACTACTTCCTCGCCGGCCGCAATATTCCCTGGTTCGTGGTGGGCTGCTCGTTGCTCGCCTCCAACATTGGTTCCGAGCACATCGTCGGACTCGCCGGATCCGGTGCCGCCAACGGCATGGCGCAGGCCCACTGGGAGCTGCACGCGTGGATCATGCTGATGCTCGGCTGGATCTTCGTGCCGTTCTACTACCGCACCGGCGTGTTCACCATGCCGGAGTTCCTGGAACGACGCTTCGACGGCCGCTCGCGCTGGACGCTCTCCATTGTTTCGCTCATCGCCTACGTGTTCACCAAGGTTTCGGTGACGGTCTATGCCGGAGCCGTGGTCTTCATGACCCTGCTGCCCGACACCTTCGGCACACCGGAAAACGCCTTCTGGGTCGGTGCCTTCACCACCGTGGTGCTGACCGGCATCTACACCGTGATCGGCGGCCTGCGCGCCGTGGTCTATACCGAGGTCGCCCAGACCGGCCTGCTGCTCTTTGGCTCGCTGTTCATCACCATCTTCGGCCTGCAGCAACTCGGTGGCTGGGGCGAACTGAAGGCTGTGCTCGGCGACGATCCGGCCCAATTCGCGCTGTGGCGTCCGCTGAGCGACCCTGACTTCCCCTGGCTGGGCGTGATGATCGCCTCACCGGTCGTCGGTATCTGGTATTGGTGTACCGACCAATACATCGTGCAGCGCACGCTGGCGGCCAAGTCGCTGCGCGATGCACGCCGCGGTGCGATTTTCGGCGGCTTCCTCAAAGTCCTGCCCGTCTTCATCTTCCTCGTCCCCGGAATGATCGGCTACGCGCTGCACTCCAAGGGCGTCCTCGCCATCCCGCTCGCGGAGAACGGCTCGGTCAATGGCGACATGGTCTTCCCGACGATGGTGGCCGAACTGCTGCCCGCCGGTCTGCGCGGCATCGTGGTCGCCGGCCTGTTGTCCGCGCTGATGAGTTCGCTCGCCTCGCTCTTCAATTCCTGCGCCACGCTCTTCACCGTCGACATCTATGAGAAATTGCGCCCCGGCCGTTCGGAAAAGGAACTCGTCCGCGTCGGCCGTATCGCCACTTCCTTCGTTGTGGTCGCCGGCATCATCTGGATCCCGGTCATGAAACTGGTGTCCGGTGGCGGCCTCTACCAATACCTCCAGAGCGTGCAGGGCTACCTCGCGCCGCCCATCACCGCGACCTTCCTGTTGGGCCTCTTCTTCAAGCGCATCAACGCCCGCGGTGCGTTCGTCGGGCTCACCGTCGGCTTCGTGCTCGGTATGCTCAAGCTGACCATCCAGGCACTGGACGGTGGCGGCGCCTTTGGGGACAGCGGCCTGCTGCACGCCATCGGTGCCTACAACTTCCTCTACGCCTCCGGCTGGCTGCTCGTCATCAGTGTCATCGTGATCGTGACGGCTTCCCTGACTGCCCCGGCCCCGTCCGCCGAAAAGATCGCCGGCCTGACCTACGGCTCCGTCTCGCCGGAACAGGCCGCCGAGAACCGCGCTTCCTGGGGCGCACCGGAAGTCTGGGGCACCGTCGCAGTGCTGGCCTTGGTGCTCGGCATCTACGTCTACTTCAGCTTCTGGCTGAACTGAGACGCCGGCCGGCTTTGGCAACTCGCCTGACGCTCGCGAAGCCTCAGGCGAGTGCGGCCGCGGCCGCTTCGTCCACGAGCCAGACCACCCGGTCGGCGCAGGTGGCCAGGATCTTGGCCGGCGCTTCCGCCAGCGCGTCGTCGCCTTGCATGACCCGGCGCAACGCGGGGGCCTTCCCGGCTCCCAATGCCATCACCACCACAAGGCCACAGGCCTGCAATCCGGCGGGAGTCACCGTGAGCCGCCAGCCTTTTTGCGGTGTATTGATCGCCGCATAGAAATCGGCCGTATCTTGGTTCAGCAGCTCACTGCCCGGGAAGAACGAAGCGGTGTGCGCGTCATCACCCATGCCCAGGAAACATACGTCGTAACAGCGTCCCGGAGCCTGCAGCGCCGCCATGGTGGAGGCGTAAGCCGCCGCCGCCTCGACCGGTGTCAGCGAGGTGACCCAGGGATGACGCTGCTCCACCGGCACCGCCAGCGGCGCGAGGAGGAGGCGTTCGGCATTACCAAAGTTACTCTCCTCACTGGTCAGGGGCACACAGCGCTCGTCGCTGACGGTAAAGTGGATGCCGGCAATCAGCCCAGGCGTCAGCGCGCCACCGGCCGCCGCCCAGCGATACCAGGCTTGGGGCGTCGAACCGCCTGTAAACGCCCAGGTAAACGACGATCCCGCGGCAGTCGTCTTGGCGTCCGCCACCACTCGCATGGCTTCACCAAACAATTCCTCCTTTTCGCCGATCAACAGCCGGCCGTAGTCCGTCGTGCGTTCCTTCATGATGGTTAAAAGAAAACGGCCTCCGACAGAGCCCACTCCGGACTGAGCAGGTGCATCGAGGTCGTAAGCTCAACCCGCCCGCTGCCCATGTCCGCCGCGAACTCACCGTGATTGTGCGCAATATCGGCCCGCCACTTGAAGTAGCTGCCTCCGTCGTAATCGAACGCGACGGCAAAGTCATCGGTACCCCGCGCCTCGGAAGGCACCACATGGGTCTTTACGGCCTCCACGGCGCCGCAGTCGCCCAAACGCTGGAGCAACCAGTCCATCAGCACCCGCCCCTCAGGTTCGAATTTGGGCCGGTGGTAGACCTTCACCCGCTTCAGGCCTTCGACCAGCCGCGCCGGCTCGAAGCCGCTGAGGAACTGACCGATCGACTGCCGCACCGGCAGGAGCCGCGCCCAGACCAGGTCACGGATCGTGTCCGGGTTGGGCCACGGATAGGTCTTCGCATCCGATGGCGTAATCGCCGTGTCGAAGATCACCCGCTTGGCGTGGTTGAGCAGATACTGGTAGTCCGCCAGGCGGGCACTGTCGGAGAAACGATGGGCCCAGTAATAGAGCGGCAGGTCCGTGGAGAGACAGACCGAAACCTGATCTTCCAGGTGCGCTCGCGACCGCATCGGGTAACTCAGCATCACAAACTCCACGCAACGCGTATCCCCTTTGGATTTCCCGAGGAAACACTCACCGTAGACCTTGGCCCGGAAGTCGACCGCGCCGTCGTCGTTGCGCAGCGGGCACAAGACCACCACGCGACACGGGTAGCGATGGGCAAAGCGCTTGATCGTCTCGAACTGCTGGAGGGCGTCGTCCGGAGTCGTGGCAAAACCGAGATGCAGCACGAAATTCATCTGCATCGCACGCACCTCGTCCGTGGCCGGTGCGTCACGACCTTCCGACGCGCTTGTCCGCCACATGGAGGCCAGGCTTTCGGCGATATGTCCGACCGGCACGTCGATGCCGGGAAGTTGCTCAAAGACCGCGGGCATCAGGCGACTCCTCAGGGCTTGCGCCAGACATGCCCGCGGGCGGATAGCAATTCGTCGGCGCTCGCCGGACCCCAGGAGCCCGCGTCGTAGCTGCCCATGCCTTCGCGGCCCGCCTCGGCCCAGGCTTCGAGCACGGGCGTGTACAGCTTCCAGGAGGTCTCCGCCTCATCGCCGCGAATGAAGAGCGTGCCGTCCCCGATCATGGCGTCGAGCACGAGACGTTCGTACGCCTCCGGCGTGTTCGAGCCGAATGTCGTGCTGTAGCGAAAATTCATTTTCACCGGCTGCATGCGGGTTTCGAGCCCGGGCACCTTGCCGTTGAGAATCATGCTGAGCCCCTCGTCCGGTTGGATCTGAAACGACAGCGTGTTCGCCGCGAGGTCGAATCCGCCGCCCGCAAACAGTGTGCCCGGCGGGCGCTTGAACTGCACGGCGATCTCGGTGACCCGGCGGGCCATGCTCTTGCCCGACCGCAGATAGAACGGCACACCCTGCCAGCGCCAATTGTTGATCGAAAGCCGGATCGCCGCGTAGGTCTCGGTCACTGAATCCGGCGCGATGCCTTCCTCGTCGAGGTAGCCCTGCCGCGGTTTGCCGCCGATCATACCGGCCGCGTACTGCGCCCGCGCCACGTCGCCACCGGCGCTGAGGTTCAAGGGCTGGATCGCCCGCAGCAACTTCACCTTCTCGTCGCGAATCGCCTCGGCATCCAGGGACACCGGCGGCTCCATGGCGGTGAGCGCCACCAGCTGCATGGTGTGATTCTGGATCATGTCGCGCAGCGCGCCGCTCTGCTCGTAGTAACCGCCGCGGCTGCCGACTCCGACTTCCTCCGCCACCGTGATCTGCACGCTGTCGATGAAGTTACGGTTCCAGAGCGGCTCGAAGATCGCATTGGCGAACCGCTGCACCAGCAGGTCCTGCACGGTCTCCTTGCCGAGGTAGTGATCAATTCGATACACCTGCCGCTCCTTGAAGACGCTGCGGATGGTGCGGTTCAGCTCGAGCGCGGTGTCCAGATCCCGACCGAACGGTTTCTCGACGATGACCTTGGCGTGGTGGGGCTTGTCGAGGTGACGGTCCGCCAGGCCGCTCGCCCCCAGGTTGCGCAGGATCGGTGCGAACACCGACGGGGGCGTGGAAATGTAGAACAGGAGCTGCACGTCGCGACCGACCTGTTGCTCGATCTCGTCCAGGTGCTGGGCCAGCCGGTCGAAGGCTTCGGGGTCGTCATAACCGCCGGCCACATAGGACGTGCGGGCAGCGACGCGGCCCCAGACGTCGCTGCTGAGCTCGCGGCGTGAAAACTCCTTGATCGCCTCGGTGGCCAAGTCGCGAAAAGCATCATCGGTCATCTCCTTGCGGCCGTAGCCGATGAAGTGGAAATCCGGCGGCAGCAGATTATCAGCGGCCAGGTTGTAGACCGCGGGGATGAGCTTGCGCGCCGTCAGGTCACCGGAGGCGCCGAAGATCACGACGGCGGTCGGGGGCGCCCCGCGATGTTTGCTGAGGCCTTGAAGAAAGGGATGGCGGGTGGAATCGGCCATGGGAGTCATCGATGTCATGCCGGCGGCTCCCTGAAGCAAGGGCTAACCCGCGACGGCGGCAAGCGGGCCCATGAAGATTTTGCCTGTGAATGATGAGCGCAGCCCGTTCAGAACGATACATTGACGAAATGCCGCAGCTCGGCGTCGCCTGAATCGCCTGGGCGGGGCATCTCCACCTCGACCACATCCAAACGGTGTGTCACCGGCCGCTGGGCCAGCCGCTGCAGGTAGGATTGGATCGCCCGCCGTAACACGCGTTTCTTGCGTTGGTCGACGGCATGATAACCGGGCACCAAGGCCCCCCGGACCCTAGTTTTGACTTCAACGAACACCAGCACGTCACCGTCCCTCATCACGAGATCGATCTCCTCGCGACGATCCCGCGGGGAGCGCCAATTGCGCGCCACGGTCCGATAGCGATGCTGTTGCACGAGGTGCTTTTCCGCCAAGCGCTCTCCGGCCGCCCCGGCATCCGGCGGGACGGATCGTTGACTTAACCAGCGATTCCACAACGTTCTGAACATTCCGAGCGAGCTCACGGGCGTGGCTTTGGCATTGCCGCGTGATGACTTGCATGGCAATTCCCGACCTACCCTCCAACGCTTTCCCATGGCTGCTCCCAACGTCGCAGGCGCGCTCCGCCGCTCATTGTTGATCAAAGTGATCTCCAAACCGGCCCCCAGCCGGGAAGACGTCACGTCGGTGATCGAGCTCACGGCCACCAAGGTCGTTGAAGCCGTGCAGGCCCAGTCGATGACGTTCTACCTCGTCGAGGGTAACGATATCACCTTCAAGCACATCTACTACTCCCCGACGCTTTGGACCGACGATCCGAACAAGGAAAAGGGATTCCATGAAACCGCCGAGAAGCTGCTGCAACTCAAGCTGCCCCTCGGCACCGGCAACGTCGGCAAGGTCATCGAGACCGGGGACCATCTGTTCTTTACCGCCGACGGGCCGGATGCGGATTCGCTGAAGAACATGAAGACCGGCTTCGACGTGAAATCGATGCTCACGGTCCCCCTGAAGGCGGGTAACACCAACATCGGAGCCATCCAGGTGCTGAACAAGGAGCCCGCGGCCGGCACCAACGGCGTCTTCGTCGAGTCCGATCTCAAGTTGCTCGCCGAAGTGGCGGAATACTCGGCCACGCTGATTCAGCGCATGCTGGATCCGAAGTTCCAGATAAGCGCCGATGACACCGCCAAGTTCATTTCCCGCTTCACCGACACCCCGCTGGTCACATCCGAGGAGGAGATCGAGATCGACGAGAAGCTGGTTGAGATCGTCGGCGACGCCGTCATCCGGCGCGAAGGCATCTTCCCACACAAGCAGCTGACCCCCAATTCGGTGGCCGTGCTCATGACCAACCCGCTCGACTACGCCAAGCGCGAGTCGTTCCAGTCGGCAACCGACTTCCACATCGAGGAGACCCGCGTGGCCTCCGCCACTTTCATTGAGAGCCTGGTAAAAAAATTCTTCAAGACCGACGCCAAAGCGGCCCCCGAAGCGGACGTGGACATCTCGGGCGTCGCCGACGTCATCAGCACCGCCTACGACAGCGGGGGCGACGGCGGAGAAGTCAGCGCCGAGGATCTGGAAAGCGAGGATTCCGCCCCGATCGTCCAACTCGCCAACCGCATTATTGAGGACGCCTACATTTCCGGCGCCTCCGACATTCACATCGAGCCGCAGGAAAAGAACCTCATCGTCCGTTACCGCGTGGACGGTCTGTGCACGGAAAAGCTCCGCCTGCCGGTGCAGGTGACCAACGCCCTTTGCACGCGCCTCAAGATCATGTGCAACCTGGACATCGCTGAACGGCGCCTCCCCCAGGACGGTCGCATTGTCTTCAAGAAGTACACCAAGAAGAACATCGACATCGACTTGCGCGTGGCCACCGGCCCGATGAATCACGGCGAAAAGGTGGTTATGCGTATTCTCGACAAGCAGAAGACCACCCTGCCCCTGCCGGCGCTGGGCTTCTCCGAGGAAAACCTCGAAAAATACCGCGCCTGCATCACCCAGCCCTACGGCATGATCCTGCACTGCGGGCCGACTGGCTCGGGCAAGTCGATGACGCTCTACTCCGCGCTCGCGGAAATTAACGACCCGGAAATCAACATCCAGACGGCGGAGGACCCGATCGAGTACACCCTCCCCGGCCTGAATCAAATGCAGATGAACCGGCAGATCGGCCTCACCTTTGCCCGGGCCCTGCGCTGTTACCTGCGTATGGACCCCGACGTGATCCTCGTCGGTGAAATTCGTGACGAGGAAACCGCCGGCATCGCAGTCGAGGCCGCGCTCACGGGTCACTTGCTCGTCTCCACGCTGCACACCAACGACGCCCCGTCCACGGTCAGCCGGCTGGGTGAAATGGGCGTCGAGCCCTTCAATGTCTCCGCCTCGCTCCTCTGCGTGTGCGCCCAGCGCCTGATGCGTCGCGTCTGCAAGAACTGCAAGGTCTCCTACGAGCCCGAAGGCCGGGAAAAGGAAATCATGGAAAAGGCCCTGGGCTGGAGCGGCCAAGTCTTCAAGGCCAACCCCCAGGGTTGCCCGACCTGCGGCGGCCTCGGTTACAAGGGCCGCGTCGGTATCCACGAGCTGATGGTCAACAGCGAGGAGCTCACCGGCGGCATCAACAAACAGGTCGAGGTCGCCGAACTGAAGCGCATCGCGATGCGCAACGGCATGAAGACCCTGCACCAGGATTCAATGCTCAAGGTCAAACAGGGGCTCACCACCATTGATGAAGCCCTGGCGAATGTGCCGCCCGACCTGATTCTATGATTTCGCTCAGGCGTTCGCCGGTGCCCGCGTGCCGCGCACAGCCTCGGCCAGATTGTCGCCGGTGTGAGACTCTGCTTCGACGCGGCCGTGGTTGAAGCGCATCGAAACGGTTTTGGACACGCCGCGCTCCTCCATCGTAACGCCGTAGATCGCGCCCGCCGCGGAGACTGTGCGCTTGTTGTGCGTGATAATGATGAACTGGGATTCGTTCACGAACTTCTTCAAGAGGTCCGTGAAGCGGCCGATGTTCGACTCGTCGAGGGGTGCGTCCAGCTCGTCCAGCAGACAGAACGGTGACGGCTTCACCATGTAGAGGGCGAACAGCAGCGCCACTGCGGTCAGCGTCTTCTGGCCGCCCGACAACAACGTGATGCTCTTGAGCTTGGTGCCCGGAGGTTGCGCCGTGATCTCGATGCCGCTCTCGAGAATGTCCTCGGCTTCGATCAAATCGAGCCTGGCCACGCCGCCCCCGAACAGGGTCTCGAAGGTATACTTAAAGTTCTGTTTGATCTGCTCGAAGGTGATCGCGAACTGCTCCTGCGAGGTGCGGTTGATTTCATCGATGGCCGCGAGCAGTTCCGCCTTGGCGTTGGTGAGGTCGGTGCACTGCCCCTGCAGGAAGTCGTGCCGCTGCTTCAGGTCGGCATACTCCTCAATGGCGACAAGATTGACCGCCCCCATCGAGTTCAGCCGCTGCCGCAGGTGGTCAACCTCAACCTTGACCTCATCCCATTGCGTCGCGTCCTGCGCGGCCAAGTCCGCCTCCGTCGGCTCTCCTTTTGGTTCGCGAACGCGCCGACGCCGCTTGCCGGCCGACTTGTCGCTGTCAGCCTCGCCGCCTTCAGTACTCTCTCCGTCCTCTTCATCGAGGTCGAGGGTCTGCATGTTCGGCGGCTCACCGTCCGAGTGCCACATCAGCACCCGCCAATCCAGCGTGGTGACATCCTCGGAAAACTCCCGCGTGACGTCCTCGGCAATGAAGGTCGCTCGCGATCGCGCCTCGGCCAGTTTGACCTCGTTGCGACCCAATTCCGTTTGCGCGGATTCGGCCGCGGTGCGCAGGCCCTGTTGGGCGGCCTCGACCGTTTCAATATCCTGCTCCACCGCGGACAGTTCCGTGCGGATCTTCTCCACCTGTTCGCGCGCCACCGCCAAGGTTTCGTCGAGCTGGGCGGAGCGGGTCTTTTGCCCCGCGGTCTCGCGGTCCAACGCGGCGATCTGCTCGGACCAGACTTCAATTTCCTGTTCCCGTTGCCCCAGGATTTCCGCCAGCTGGTCGCGCCGGCGTTCCATGTCCGCGATGCCCCGGTCGAGCACCTCCACCTTCTGGCGTCGTTCGGCCAGCTCCAGGCGCGCCTGCGCGAGGGTATCCCGCTGCACATCACGCGCGGTGCGGAGTTCAACCAGACGGGTTTCCAACGCTTCAATCTTGGCGCGTTCCTCCGCGGACTGCGTCTCGGCCTCGGCCAGCCCCGCCTTGGCCCGCTCAAATCGTGCCTGCGCATCCGCCCGCGCTGCCGCCAACTCCTCCATCTGCCGCTCCATGCGTTGCAGGCGCTGCGCTTCGTCGTCCCGCGCGCGCTCGGCACTGCGCTGCTCAGCCTGCAACGCGGCGGTCTGCCGGGTGGAGGCGAGCAATGCCGTGCGCTTTTCTTCCAGCGTCTGTTCGGCGCTTTGCAGCTGTGCGTTCAGGTCGTCGATCACCTGTTTTTGCGCATCGTGCTTTTGCTGTTCGTCGGCCAGGGCACGGGAGGTTTCCCGCACATCGATTTCGCGTTGCACGATGGAATTCTCCGGCCGCCGGTTGTGACCGCCAAAAATCACTCCGCGCCGATCAACCATCTCACCCTTGCGGGTCGCGACGGCGACAAATCCAAAGCCGGGATTCGCCTGCCAGTAATCAAGAAATGCGTTCAAATCGTCCGCCAGATAGCAGGCGGACAACAGCGCCGCGGCCGGATGGGTCGGCGCCAGGTTACGCAGGGCGGTCGTGGCCGGAACCAAGCCGGCCGGCAGCTCCGCCCCCGTTGCCCCGGTCGTCCCCAGACCAGGGATCTGCAGTGCGACGCTGCCGATCTCATGACGCTCCAGATGGGCGAGCACACGTCGCGCGGTCGCAAGATCCGTCACCTGAATCGCTTCCACCGCACTGCCCAACAGCGCCTCAATGGCCTTGCCGGCTGCCGGATCGACTTCGAGCCCCTGGGTCAGGGGGACGGCCGGACTGCCGGCCAGGGCCTCGTTCACCCGCCCCTGCAGCACCGCCTTGGCGCCGGCACCAAAACCTTCCCATTTCTCCTGCATCTGCTGGAGAAGACGAAGCCGGGCCGTGCGCTGCGCGAGGTTCCGGTCAATTTCCTGCAAGGTCCGCTGGGCGTCACGAAAACGAGTGGTCAGACTGGTGATTTCGGTCTGCGCCTGCGTTGCGGCCTCACTGAGAGCCGCATGCTCTGCCTGCGCGGTCTCCACCTTCGAAATCATGTCGGCGACCGTCTGCTGCGCCGTGGCGCAGAGGGCCTTGACCGAGTCGATCTGCTCCGCAAGCGCCTGGTGGCGTCCTGAAGCGGTCTTCTCGTCGACTTCAAAGGCGGTCGTCTCCGTACGGAGCCGGGCGATCGTGCTGTCGCGTTGCAACAGTGAGAACTTGGTCTGTTTGAGTTCCTCCTCCGACTTGCTGAGATCGGCTTCCGCCACCGACAGCTCACGATTGCGGTTCTGAAAGACCTGATCGCTCGTCCCCAACAGGGTGAGCTGCTCCTGCTTGTCCTGCGCCCCACTGTCGACCTGGTCGGACAACTCCCGCAATTGCATGCCGAGCTCGGTCAGGTTGTCGCGCGAGGAACCGAGCCGGTCCTCCAGCCCCGCCCGTTTGATTTGGGCGACGCTGGCCGCGTTCTCAGCGGCTTCCTTCTGCGAGCGTAAATCGAAGACCGCCTGCTGGGCGTCCTGCGCCCGCTGCTGCAACTGGGCCCGTTCCGCCTTGCGCGTCTCGATGCGGCTCTGCTCCGCGGCCAGCGATTCCCGGCGGGCCTCCGCCTCGCTGCGCAGCCCCAGAAGCTTGGATTCCAGTTCCGCAATTGCGCCGGCCAGCTCGCCATGCCGGTGCGCATTGTGGGCCAGACTCAGGTGCCGATGCCGATAGCTCAGCCGCTTGTAACGCAGGGCCTTGGCCGCCTGACGCCGGAGGCTGCCGATCTGACGCCCCACTTCCGAAATCACGTCGACCCCGCGCGCCAGATTCTGCTCGGTCAGCGCCAGCTTGTTCATCGCCTCGCGGCGCTGGGCCTTGTATTTGGTGATGCCCGCCGCCTCCTCGAACACGGCCCGACGTTCCTCGGGCTTGGAGGAGAGAATTTGGTCGATCTGGCCCTGCGCCATGATCGAGTAGCTGGTCCGGCCAATGCCAGTGTCCATGAACAGCTTCTGGATGTCCTTCAGGCGACACAGCTGGCCGTTGAAGAAATACTCGCTGCCGCCGTCACGGTGCACGCGGCGCATGATCTCGATTTCATGAAATTCGCTGCCGAGCTGTTTCTCGCATTCGGTCAGGAGCAGTGAGACCTCACACAATTGGGCCGGTCGGCGGGAGTCGGTGCCTTCGAAAATAACATCCTGCATCTTCCCACCGCGCAACGCTTTGGCCGATTGTTCGCCCAGCACCCAGCGGATGCCGTCGGCGATGTTGGACTTGCCGCAGCCATTGGGACCGACGATGGCGGTGACACCAGGTTCGAAACGGAGAGTCGTCGGATCGGCGAACGATTTGAAGCCGTGCAGCTTGAGGGCCTTGAGATACATGCAGCGTTGAAAGGGTCGATGAAAGAGCCGCCCCGAAGGCCCGCAACGGTAAATCCCGTTGGTCGCGGATTATGGTCCTCTTAGCGGAAATGCAGGGTCGGATCGAGGCGGGCAGCTTACTTGTGGTCCCAGGGGAAACTCGCTTCCACCCGGGGATGCTTCCAGACCTCGAACACCTCGAACATCTTGCCCGGGTTCATGATGCCCCGCGGGTCGAGAGCCGACTTCACCGCGCGCATCGCGCCGATTTCGGCCTCCCCGTGCTGCAGCCGCAGAAAAGGGGTCTTGGCGAGGCCGATTCCGTGCTCCCCGCTGATCGCCCCGCCGAGGGCAACGACCTTTTCCATCAGGGCCTGCACCGCGACCTCTGCCCGGTGACACGCGTCCGGATCCGCTTTGTGATACATGATGTTCACGTGGATATTGCCGTCGGCCAGGTGCCCAAAGGTCGGGATGGCCAGTCCGGATGACTTGCGCAGCCGCTCCAGAAAACGCGCGAAGGTCTCATAGGTCGACAGGGGCACCGTCACGTCCTCGTTGAGTTTGCCATCACCCATCTGGAACATGGCCCCCGAACACTTGCGCCGCACCGCCCACAATGCTTCCGCGGCGGCTCGGGTGCGAGCCACCTGCATCCCTTGGGCATGTTTCCGCGCCCAGGTCGTGACCGTACCTTTCAGTTCCCGCAGTTCCGCTGCGGAGCCGGCAAACTCCAGCAGGATGACCGGTCGCCCGGGCTGCCCCGGGAAGATGGTCGTCTGCATGGCCTGCTCGGCGCACTGTACGCTGTAACGGTCGAGAAACTCGCAGATGGCCGGCTGCACCTTGGCGGCGAACAGGGCCCGGGCGGCGCGAAACGCGCTCGTCTCGTCGGCAAACGACGTCAGGAGCGTCCACCGCGCCGCCGGTTGCGGGATCAGCCGCAGGACCGCGTCGGTGACGACTCCGAGCATGCCTTCGCTCCCGATCCACAGGTCACGCAGATTAAAGCCGGCCGCAAATTTACGGGTGGCGGTGCCCCACTCTACGAATTCGCCGGTGGGCAGATAGCCCTTCAGCGCCACAATGAAGTCACGCGTCACGCCATACTTACCGCCGTGCATCCCGCCGGCATTGCAGGCGATGTTGCCGCCGATCGTGCAATACTGCCTGGAGGACGGATCCGGCGGATAAAACCAGCCCGCTGCCGCCGCCCGATTTTGAATGTCTGCCACCACCGCCCCCGCCTGCACGTGCGCCAGGCCGGCCTCGGCGTCGAGCTTGATGCGGTTGAGCTTCAGCATATCGAGCACCCAGCCACCGGCCCGCGGCGCGGCGGATCCCATCAAGGTCGTGCCGCGACCCCGCGGTGTCACCGGCACGCCGTGGCGATTCGCCAGCGCCAACACGGTGGCCACCTGCTCGCGGCGCCGCGGTTGAATCACCGCCGCGGGCATAAAGGAAAGCCGGCCGCTATCAAACGAAGCGGCGTAGCAGGACGCCGCGTCGGTCGACACCACCGTTGGACCCAGTTTGCGACGAAGCGCGGCGGTTGCCCGCGCGTGGGATTTTCCAGCCGAAGCCATGCGCAGATGCTCACTGCCCGCTTAGGGCTGCGCAAATGGATTTGAAAGGCAGGTACCGTCCGCTCAGCCGCCCGCGGCGGCCAGGGCCAATTCCTTGCATTGCCGGAGATCGAGCTTGCCGGTACCCAATACCGGAATCGTTTCCACGCGGTGCACCACCCGGGGCACCCAGAGGTTGGGCAATCCTCGCTCGGTGAGCTTGTCGCGCAAGTCGTCGCCGGCCAGATCCACGGTCGTGAGCAGGACCAGCAGTTCGCCCTTGTTGCGATCCGGCACGCCCATCACCACCGCCGCGTAGCCCTCGCTGGAGGTGAGGTCATAGGCGTCGACTACGTGCTGTTCGATGGTCCCGTGCGGCACCATCTCACCGCCGATCTTGGAGAAGCGGGACAGCCGGCCCTCGATGTAGAGAAACCCATCCTCATCAAACCGTCCCAGGTCGCCGGTGACAAACCAGCCCTCGTGAAACGCCTCCGCGTTCTTGGTCGGATTGTCGAGGTAGCCGCCAAAGACATTGCCGCCGCGCAACGCGATCAGGCCCTGGGTCAGTGGGGAAACTTCCGCCATCGTTTCCGGATCCAGCACCCGGGCGGTCAGGCCTGGCAGCAGGCGGCCGACCGAGCCAAGGCGCTTGCCGGCCTGGGGCTCCGACGTGGTCAGCACCTGCTGCGGATCAGGCTGGTTGACGTTGGCGACTGGCGTGGTCTCGGTCAGCCCATAGCCCTGCATGGTCTCGATACCGAACTTCTGCAGTACCTCCTCGTAGAGATCCATGGGCATCTTCTCGGCCCCGGAAACCAGCAGATCGATCGTCTGCAGGTCAGTCGGATCCGCTTTCTTGACCAAGGGGCGCAAAAAGGTCGGGGCCCCCACCATGACGTTCACCTTCTCCTCGCGAATGGCGTCAATGATCCGCCGGGTATCGAGCGGACTCGGCACCGTGACCACCTGGCAGCCACGCATCATCGGATACCAGCAGGTGACCGTGAAACCAAACGAGTGAAAGACCGGCAGGCAGGCGAGCATACGGGCGTTTTCGCCCAGGACGCAGAGCGACGACACCTGCCAGCAATTGCTCAGGATATTGCGGTGCGTCAGCGGCACCCCCTTGGGCTCTCCGGCACTGCCGCTGGTAAACAGCAGCCCGGCCTCCGTCTGATCCCCGTGTTTGGGCAGCCCGAGCAGGTTGGCGATCCATTGGTTGGGCAGGACCCAAGCCCCCAGCAGCCACGGAATGATCGCCTTCTTGCCGCCCATCGCCGCCACCTCCGAGCGGAAGTCGAGAAACCGCACCATCTCAAATGGGAAATCCTTCACCTTCTCCTTCAGTGCATGGGCGGAGATCACGGTCTTCACCCCGCCTTGGCGCAGGCTGGCCTCAATCGCCGCTCGCCCGGCGGTGAAGTTCAGATTGACCGGCACCTTGCCCGCGCAAAGCACCGCCAAATTGGCGATGCTGGCCCCGGCGCCCGGCGGCAACACAATGCCCACCCGCGGTTCAGGCACGGTGCGGATCAGGTGACGGGAAAACGCCGCGGCCACCGCCAGAAGCTGCGCGGCCTTGACCTCCTTGCGTTCCGCCGTGCGGTCGATCATCTCCACCCGCCACGGGCGTCGGGCGAGCCCGCGTACGATCTCGCGGCCCAGATGCCGCTTGAGCTGCGGCCGTTCCTGAAAGGCCCGCTCCCCGAGGTCCAGCAACGCGGTGCGCAGTCGCTCCAAGGTGACCTCAGTCGCCGGGACCGCCGCGCCCCACTCCACCGCCACATGCGTGCGCATGATCCGGGGTGGCTTGAAAAGGTATTTGTTGTCGGAAAACGAAAAGACCGAGCCCCACAGGCCGTCGTGAGCCACGGGCACGACCGGTACCCCGGCGCGTTGGGCCAGCAGCTCGACGCCGCGCTGCAGGCGCATCAACTGGCCGGTGCGCGAAATCGCTCCCTCCACAAAGAGGCAGACACATTCCCCGCGGCGCAGGCAGGTCAGGATGGAGCGAAACCCGTGCAACGGTCGCTCGCGGGCCAGCGGCAGCACGCCGCCGAAGTGGAAGGCGAAGCGGAAGAACCCATGGCTGTCCCGCAGGCTCTCATAGCCGACGAACCGAATGGGGCGCGGACACGCCATCTGCAGCACAATTGCGTCGGCATACGAAAGGTGGTTCGCCGCCAACAATACCCCCCCCGCCGGGATTGCTTCCGCCCCCCGACTCTTGATCCGGTAGAGACAACGGATTGCCGGAGCGGCCAAAAACTCCAACCAGCGCGGCAGAGTCGACCGGGCATTGCGGGAAAGAGGCGACATGGGGCACCCATAATCGGAACCGCCGCGAACCCGGTTTCAACCTTTTACAACCGGAGCGGAACCCACCCGCGGGCTAATTAATTCGGCCGCAGGGCCGTGATGGCCCGCCCCAGTAAACTTTGAATCTGCGCCGTGCTGATTTCCATGAGCGTTCCGCTCAGCTCCAGGGGCTGCACCATCGGCAAATAGCCCAGCGTGTCGGGCTCGTTGCGCAACAGATTCAGGGTACCCAGATTGTTCGCCATGCCTTCGCGGGCCGACAAGCTCAGCCGCAGCTCCAGGGGCATCCGCCAGAAAGCCTCGGTCGGTGAGTACTGCACCCGACCGGACCCCACGAGTCGCATATTGGGCGCCGTCACCGCCAGATTGCGCAGCTGATAGTTGCCGTCGTTGGGGCGGGCAAACTCCAGCGCCAATTGATCGAAGGCGATTTCACTCAATTGGCTCGCGACCGCTGTCGCCGCCTCCACTCGACCGGTGTTGCGCGCCAGCCGTTCATTGCCGCTGGCCTGGGCCAGGAGGTTGGCGATCGTCGCCACCGTCTGACCGGTTCGGGCATAGTCAGCCAAACGCACGGTGAGCGCCCGCAGCACCCCGTTGCCGCTTTCCACCCGGCCATCGATAGCCAGATGGTCCAGTACGGTTGCATCCAAATCAGGAGCCCGACCGGACAGGTTGACCTGCATTCCAAAACGACCTTCGAGCAATGGCGGCTGACCGGGTTTCAACAGGCGCAGAATTGGAGCCACCTCGACCTGTTCGCCGCTGAGACTGGCCTGCACGTTGTAGGCTGACCCGGCGGAGGTTGGAGCGAAATCAATCCGTGCTTGAGAGGACAGCCGGCCATCCTGGTCGATGTCCAGTGTGAGTTCACTGAGTTCAAGCGCGGCAGGGGTCAGTCGAATCGTGCTGCGCAGTTCGGAAAACGCCATGCCGTTGGGGAGCACCAGTTCCCCGATCGCCGCCTGTAGGGTTCCCTCGATACCGCCCCATACCGGCAAAGGCGAGGCAAGTGCGGACGCGGCCGGCAAGTTGCTCAGCGCAGGAGCAGGCTGAGCAGCCACCTCGGTGTCCGCGATCAAGGTCAGGGCCTGGAAATCCGCCAGATAGATCTTCGGGCCGGACACACTACCGGCCACCATCCAGCCGGCGGTCGCGGGTCGCGCCTGCACGTTGATGGTTACCTCCGAGCGTTCATTCGCCCGCTCCAGCTGCAAGGGCACGTGCGCCTCGATCATGCCATCGGCCGCCAAGTCCAGGCGGCCTTCCGCCACGACTCGGGGCAGCGCCGTCCCATCCCGGAGCGTAAGGTCCGGCAACTCGCTGCTGAAGGCCACCGACATGGTATCGCCCAAGCCCACCGTAAACTCCGTCGAGAAAGTGCCCGTGCGCAGCGTCCGCCAATCGGCCAGCAACTCCTGTCGGGTTAAGCCGGCCAGATCCCCGGTAAGCGTGCCTTCCACCTTAATCGCGCCGTTGGACGCGCCTGAGAAACCGGCTCGCACCTCCCCGCCGACCAAGCGTCCCGTGGCGTCGCTGACCTGCAGACCACCCAGTTCGACCTGCCAGGCCTCGCCCGCCGCCGTCAGGCTCGTCTGCGTCGAAATTGAAAGTCCACTGAGGTAGGATACTCCGGAACGGGACAGCGCCAGACTCGTCATCTGCAACGGGCTCGTCGAGCGCACCACCATCCCGCCCTCGATGGCCGCCCCGCCCCAGCGGCCGCTGATGGGATGGGAATCCAGCACCCAGGGTTCGAGCCAAGGCTGAAGCCACGCGGCGGGCAGGCCGGTCAGCGCCAGGGAAAAAACGTCGCTAGCAGGCGACTCCACGCGCAGCTCGCCGGTGCGCTGATCAAACTCGATCCCCTGCAACAGCCGGAATTCCGCGACCGGTGCCGCCCCAGTCGCACTGAAGGCCAGTGAGGTTACCCGCACGCCGTCCGGTGATTGACTCACTGCGAAGTCGGCCTTGCCCGACAACGCCCCGACGGCGGCCAGCTCCGGTCTGAAGACTTCCAGCGCGGAGGCATTGAACGTAATGGAACCATCCCCGCTGAACTCGCTCGTGGCCAGATTCCCCGCGACGGCACCGCCCCCCCGAATCGCCCCGGTCGGCAGGGGATAACCCAGCAGGAACGGCCGGATATTTTGATCCGCAATGGATAGCGTCCAGGAACCGGCCAATTCCGTCTCGCTGATTGGGGCCAGGACCAGACTGCCTATGGGCGCACTGCCATCACTGAGATCGATTTCAAAGGCAGTGGCGGCGGGCTCAAGATTGGCGTGCAGATTCACGCCGAGGTGCACCGTGTCGCCACCCTGCGGGAGGCGTGATTCGAGCCGGCTCGACAATCTCACATCCGTCACCCGGCGGCGCTCAGCGAGGGACACCTCCAAGGTGGAGTCGATGCGAATACGATCGATGCCGGCGGTGGACTCGGACGATTCCGCATCGATGCCGAACCGTAGCCGTCCGGGAACGGCTTCGCCAATGCCACCGCCACTTACGGTCACCCCGGCCGTGCCGGAAGGCATGGTGCCTTGGGCATCCCAGCCCAAATGACCCTCCAAATCGACCGTCTGCAAACGCAACGCGATGGGCAATTCCAGCAAGCGACGCCAAGCCTGATCGCTGGGTGCTGGTGCACCGGACAACTGCGCCCAAGGCAGCGTCCAGCCGGCGGTGGCAGGAGGCAGGTGAACAGGATCGTGACGCGCTTCAGCTGAGTTGGAACCGTGCCATTGCGCGGTCCAACCATGCGCCTTCAAGGCGGCAACATCCGCGCGTTTGGTCAGTAAACCCAGCAGCCCCACCTGGATCTCGAGTCGCGGTACCCGTGCTTCGATATCCGAACGGACCACCTGCAGGTTATCCACCACCACCAAACCAGGGCGAATCGACACCCGGTCCAAGGTAATACGCTGGGTCGGAGTGTTCGGCAGAAACTGTCGCGCCAGCACAGTCTGGATCGCCGGAACCAACAATAGCCCGGCAATCAACATCAAGCCCCCACCCCCAAACACCAACCCTTTCAGGAGCCTGCGCCCCCGGTCAACGTGACCTGTGGATGCCGCGGTGGGTTCGGACATGGGAGACAGCGAGCTAGTTCGAGATCACCACATCCCCCAAGCCTAAAGCACGACGCATGGCGGCAGCGGCGACGTTGTAACTGTAATTGGCCTGAAGCTGGTTGTTGCGGGCGGACGTCAGTGCCACCTGAGCTGACAGCAGCTCCAACTGAGTGGCGGTACCGGCTCCGTAGCGGGCGTTGGCCAGCCGCAGGGCTTCCTCCGCCTGCTGCACGACCCGAACGGCCGCGTCGGTCAGTTCCGTGGCCTCGCTGAGCGATGACAGCGCCCGCCGCACCTCCACCTGGACCGCCAGCCGGGTCTGTTCCAGCTGCAAGCGGGTCTGCTCCTCCTGCGAGAGCGCCTGCGTCACCTGCCCCTCGGTGGACTTGCCGTCGAAAATGGCCCAGCTCGACTGCACCCCGACGGTCCAGCCGTCGAGCGAAGAACGGAATCGATCGGACGCACCGTCCTTGCGCACCTGATAGCCGCCCAGGAGTTCCACCGTCGGCCGGCGGCCTGACTTGGCCAGGGTCACGCCGGCCGCCCGCGCCTCCAGCAGGGTCTCCAATTGCAGGAGCTCCGGACGACTGCCAAGGGCCGTCTGCAGTGAAGACGCCAGATCGTAGCTCACGCGCTGCACCGTCAGGTCACCGACAAACTCCGGCACCCGGGCCAGGTTCCCGGGAGCGGTGTTGTCGTAACCGATGCTCAGGCGCAGTTCGTCGATGGCCGTGCGCAGAGCGTTGCGGGCGCGAATGAGCGGAGGCTGGGCGTTGGCCAGCTCCACCTCGGCGCGCAGCACATCGAAATTGGACACCGCGCCGGCTTCAAAACGATTGCGGGCGATCTGCAGCTGCTCCTCCAGCAGGCGGACATTTTGGTCCTGCACCTCGATCTGTTCCCGGGCGAGCAACAGGTCATAGAACCGCGTGCGTACCCCAAAAAGTTCATTGTGGATCACCGTCTGCAGGTCGAGCAGGGCCGACTCGCGCACATAGCGCTGCGCATCCAACGCCGCCGAGACACCGCCACCCGAATACAGCAATTGGCGCACCTGCAGGTTGACCAGCCAGTTCTGACCGCTGCTCGCATTGTTGCCGGCGAGTTCATCGGCCTGCACACTATAGCTCGAATTGAGCGTTGCGGTGGGCCGCACTCGCGACTTCACGGTCGTGATCAGGCCTTCCTGTTCGCGGATCCGTTCACGGGCCTGCTGGATGGCGAAGTTGTGATCGACCGCGTAGCGCAGGGCTGTCGGCAAATCCAACGTCTCCGGCACATCGGGCACCTGAGCCGCGGCCGGCAGCACCAGCGTCCCGACCCACAGCAGGGTCCGCGGGATCATGCGGCTGAATCGAACGAGACGAATACCTGGATTCATAACAAAAGGCGGAGTCTTCAGACGGGTGACGACGTCGCGGTCGTCGCGCTTGGGTCGGCGGACGGAGTTCCGGAGGCGTGGTGATCAGTGGCCAAGAGCAGGTAGAAGGCGGGCACCACAAACAAGGTGAAGAAGGTGCCTACCGCCATGCCGACCACGAGCACCCAACCGATGCTGTTGCGAGCCGCGGCGCCCGGGCCATCGACAAAGATCAGCATCATGTGACCGAAGACGGTCGCCGCCGAAGTCATGAGCACCGGTCGCAGGCGGGTGGCCGCCGCCCGACGGATAGCCTCCTTCTTGGCCACGCCCTGCTCCTGGAGCGAGTTGGCGAACTCCACGATCAGAATGCCGTTTTTGGCGATCAGGCCCACCAGCGTGATGAGGCCGATCTGGGAATAGATGTTGAGCGTGGTCTTCCAGAGGAAGATCGGCAGCGTGGCGCCCACCAGGGCCAGCGGCACCGAACCCAGCAAAATGATCAGGGGGTCGCGGAAGCTGTTAAACTGCGCGGCCAGCACGAGAAAGATCAGCACCAGGGCCAGGATACCCGCCTGCCACAGGGCGTTGCCCTCGAGTCGCAACTGGCGGGACTGACCGCCGTAGTCGATCGTGTAGCCGGCCGGCAGGATCTCGGCCGCCTTGGTTTCCAGTTTGGTGAGGGCGGCGTCGATGCTCGGGCCGACCCCGGTGATCTTGACCGAGTTGAGCTGCTGAAAGCGGTTCAGCGCGCGAGGCTCGACCGTGTGATTGAGGGTGGCGATCGTGGACAGCGGGATAAGCTGCCCCAGCGGGCCGCGCACGTGGTAGTTGAGCAATTGCTCAGGGTTGAGCCGCTCGCCACGTTCCACCTGCGGGATCACCCGATAGCTCCGGCCATCGTTCACAAATCGGTTCACGTAGCCGCCGCCGAGCATGGAGCCCAGGTCTCGAGCGATGTCGGTGAGGTTCAGCCCCATGGAGGCGACCTTGTCCTTGTCGATGTCAATGGTCACCTGGGGCAGGTCGAACTTGAGATCGCTGTCGGCATAATAGAACGTCGGCGCCCCACCCCCTTCGTTGGCCTCACCATTGGCGAAGAGGACCAGCTGGTCCGCGTATTCCTGCATCTCGCTGTGGTCATCCGTGGAACGCAGCACGAATTCGATCGGGAATTGGCCACCCGCGGGCAAGGCGTCGGGCGTCGTCAAAATCGCCTGCGCACCGGTGATCTGGGCCGCCGCATCCTGTAAGTCGGTCTCGATCTCCATCACGGTGCGAGTACGCTCCGACCAGGGCTTCACCAGCATGCCTCCGAAACTGGAGTTCGGCATGGTGATCTGGAAGGAGGTGTCGTACTCCGGCTGCGCCTCATAGACGCGCTGGATGGCCTCGGTATACATGACCGTCTGTTCGAGTGTCGCAGTGGGCGAACCCTGCAAAATCGTCATCACCACCCCCTGGTCCTCCTTGGGCGCGAGTTCTCTTTGCGCCAACATGAAGAACGGCACCAAGAGCAGGCTGAAAAGGATGGCCAGGGTGAGGGTGACCGGCACGGCCTCGAGGCTGGCGCCCACGACTTTCTCATAACGGTTCCGCAGACGATCAAAACCCCGGTTGATGAGGCCGGTCAGGCCTTTCTCCTCGGCCCCGTCCCCCTTGAGCATGTAGGCGCTCATCATCGGTGAGAGCGTCAAGGCCACAAAACCCGACACGGCCACCGCGCCCGCCAGGGTGAAGGCGAACTCACGGAAGAGCGCGCCAGTCAGACCACCTTGGAAGCCGATCGGCGCATAGACCGAGGCCAGCGTGATGGTCATCGAAATGACCGGTCCGACCAACTCACGCGCACCCTGGATCGCGGCGTTGATGGGCGTGAGTCCTTCCCGGATGTGCCGCTCCACGTTCTCGACCACCACGATGGCGTCGTCGACCACGATGCCGACGGCCAGCACGATCGCGAGCAGCGTCAGCAGGTTGATGGTAAAGCCCATCACGAACATCAGGAACATCGCCCCGATCAGAGACAGGGGCATGGCCACGATGGGAATCATGACCGACCGCACCGAACCCATGAAGAGGAAGATGACCACCATCACGATGAGGAGCGTCTCCATCAGCGTGGTGAGAATTTCACGCAGCGCGTCGTTGATGTATTCGGTGGCGTCGTAGGCCATCTTGGCGTTCAGACCGGCCGGTAGGCTGGCCTCGACATCGGGAAACGCGTCCCGCACCCGCTGAATGACCTCCACCGTACTTTCAGTCGGCAGCACCCAGATGCCCATGAACGTCGCGGTCTGGCCACCGAACCGAACCTCCGCATCATAACTCTCCGCGCCCAGCTCAACCTCGGCCACGTCGGCCAGCCGGACGATCGAACCGTTGCGCTCGGCCACCACGAGATCGCGGAATTCCTCCACGTTCTTGAGGTCGGTGTTGGCGACCAGACTGACGCGCATCATGTTGCCCTTGGTCGTGCCCACGGCGGACAGGGCGTTGTTACTGACCAAGGCCAGCCGCACTTCCGACGGACTCAGGCCGCGGGCCGCCAGTTCGTCCGGCTTCAGCCAGACGCGCATGGCGTAGACGCGGCCGCCGAGGATGTCGGCCTTCTGCACGCCGGGCACCGCGGCCAGCCGCGGCTGCACCATGCGGTTCAGGTAGTCGGTGATCTGATTCTGGCTGAGCGTGTCCGAGTAGAAACTCAGATACATCGAGGCCAACTGGCTGTCGGTCGTCTCCACCTCGATCGTGGGCGACTCCGATTCGGGCGGGAGCTCGTTGCGCACCTGATCGATCTTGGCACTGATCTGCGCCAGGGCCGCGTTGGTGTCGTAATTTAGCCGCAGATACACCCGGATCATGCTCATGCCGGCAAAGCTTTCCGACTCGATATAGTCGATGCCGTCGGCGCTGGAGATGGCCCGCTCCAGCTGGGTGGTGATGTAGCCGCGGACGGTATCGGCGGACGCGCCGAAGTAGATGGTGGACACGGCCACCACGGCGCTGTCGCTGCGCGGATACTGGCGGGTATTGAGCTGGTTGTACGACACCAGGCCGATCACGAGGATCGCGATGTTCACCACCAAGGCGATCACCGGCTTGCGCACGAAGAGATCGGTAAAGCTGCGTTTAAGCATGTGACGGGGTCAGCAGACTGATTGAAGCGTGGAAGACGGCCACCGCTCAGGTGTTGTCCGGCGTCGGGTTGGCACTGACCGAGGGCTGCACCTCGTTGTTCACCCGCACCGGCATGCCGTTGCGCAATTTGAAGACTCCCGCGGATGCCACCTCCTCATCGGCCGCCAGCCCCTCCAGAATGGCCACGAGATCCCCGCGCTTCGGTCCCAACGTGACCGGCTGCTGGCGGACGCCCAGGTAGGTGGCCCCGGTCTCGTCCTTCATTTCCTCGAGGATAAAGACGGAATTGCCGTAGGAGGCGTAGGCCACCGCCGTACTCGGCACGACCACAACGTCCTGCTGCTCCGGCAACACGACCTCGACTTGCGCAAACATGCCTGCCCGCAGCTCCTCGGTGGGATTCGGCAAGGTCGCCTGCACCGCGATGTTGCGGGTGGCCATGTCCACGACCGGATTGATCGCGCTGACCTCCGCCGGAAACGCTTCGTTCGGGTAGGCATCGATCCCCACCTTGACCGTCTGACCCAGCGCCACTTTGGGCAATTGGCGCTGCGGGATGTAGAAATTCACGTACATGGGATCGAGTTGCTGCAGCGGGATCAGGGCGGTGCCGCGGCTGACGAACTGACCCAGGTTGACCTGCCGGATACCCACCCGACCGGCGAACGGCGCCCGGATCGCCTTTTTCGCAATCGAGGCCTGGATCGCCGCTACTTCGGCGATGGCCTGCGCATGCTGGGCGGCGGCCGCGTCGTATTCCGCCTGGGAGATCGTGTTGCTGTCCCGCAATTGGCTCGCTCGGTCGACCTGCAGCTTGGCGAGGGCCGCCCGGGCCTGGGTGGCTTCGAGTTGGGCCTGCTCGACGGTCGTATCGAGCGCGATCAGCAGGTCACCCTGCTGCACCGCTGCCCCATTTTCGACCGGAATCGACACGACCGTGCCTTCCAGTTCGGCACTGACCACCACGCCCTGCACCGGGGCGAGCGAACCGATCGCGTTGATGACGGAGTACCATTGCTCCGACCAGCTCTTCACCGTGCTGACCGTCGTCATGGGCTGGCCCATGTTCTGGCTCATCATTTCCTGAATCTGCGCCGCCTTGACGGCTCCCAGCAATACAACCACCAGCGCGAAACCGCCGAGTGCGATGAGAAATTTCTTAATCATGATATTATACTGAAAGTGAGTTAAACGACCGCGGCCCGGGCCCGGTCCACCTGACCGGCAGCCGCCATGCCAACTTGAACCTTGAGCAGTAAAGTTTTGAGAGTTTGTCGGTCGCTGCTGGCCAGCGGGTCCATGATGGCGGCAACCCGTCGAAAATAGCCCGGCAGTACTTGGTCTAGGAACCTGTCAGAACGGGCGGTCAGCAGCACCCGCATCATCCGGCGGTCGCTGGGATCCGCCTCTCGCCGCACCAAGCCGTCTTTTTCCAACGTATCAATCAGCCCCGACATCGTGGCTCGGGTAACCCCTGCCATCTCGGCTAATTCCGCTGGTGTTAGCCCTTTACGTTGATTCCCCGCGTCATCCTCGCACGTTTGCAGGCCGACAGTCGAGAGCAGCATCAGCACGGTAAAACGGCCGTTGGAGAGACCGTGCCGGCCCAGAAAATCCGTTTTGACGGAGTGCAGCTGATCCGCCACCTGCAGCATGAGCATGAAAACCTCGCTCGCTCCGGGATTCAGGTCCGGGAAACGCTTCGCGCATTCGAGCAGACACTCGTAGCGCGGGAGGTCCTTGAGCATGAGCAGCGACATGAAGGCAAAAGTAGTTAGGAGGCTAACTATCGGCCGCAAGTCGTTTCAGCAGATTTTCCGGCTACATCCCGATTTGTAACAAAAAAGAGGGGGAGTTCGCCGACGGTGATAGCGAACTCCCCCAAGACCCGATCAGAACCAACTAAACCGGGGATTGTTTGGTCAGGAACTCAGCCGAGCGAGCGGGCCGCCTCCACCACGGCTTCGGCGGTGATGCCGAGTTCCTGCATGACCGTGCCACCGGGCGCGCTGAGGCCGAAGCGGTCGATACCGACCACTTTGCCATCGAGACCGACCAACTGGGACCACCATCCGGTGACCCCGGCTTCGATCGCGACACGCTTGCGACAAGTGGGCGGCAGCACCGAGTCGCGGTAAGCGGCGGGCTGCCGGAGAAAACGTTCCATGCACGGCACGGAGACCACGCGAGCCGATCCGCCCAGGGTCTTGGCCGCCTCGACGACGTGCTGGAGCTCGGAACCGGAAGCCATGAGAATGTGCGTCAGGGGCTCGGTCTCCTCGACGGCGATGTAGGCACCCTGCTCCACACCCGTGCGCCGGGCATTCAGATCGACCCCATTCTGGATCGGCATCGCCTGACGGGTGAGTGACAGCATGGTCGGGCCATTCGTGCGGGCAAAGGCCGCGGCAAACGCACCCGCGACTTCCTCCGGATCGCCCGGACGAATCACGTCGAGATTCGGGATGACCCGCAACCCCGAGACGGTTTCCACCGGTTGATGGGTCGGGCCGTCCTCGCCAACGCCAACGGAGTCGTGGGTGAAAATATAGACCACCGGCAGGCCGCACAGGGCCGCCAGGCGAATGGAGGGCCGCGCGTAGTCGGCAAAGACCATGAAGGTGGCGCAGGACGGGCGGAAAATGCCGTCGTAGGCCAGGCCGTTGCACATCGCCGCCATCGCGTGCTCGCGAATGCCGAAACGCAGATTGCGGCCGCCACGGTTGGTCGGATCGCAGTCACCCTGATCCTTGATGTAGTTCAGGGTGGAACCGTGCAGGTCGGCACTGCCCGAGATCAACAGCGGTAGGGCGCCGGCGATCGGCTGCAGTACGTCGCGACCCGCGGCGCGACTGGCAAGCTTGGCGTCCGCCGGGAAAGCCGGGATTTTCTCCAGCAGGCTGGCGAAGGAAGGTGCGTCCTTGCGGCTTTCCAGCAGGGCGGCCTTCTCCGGGTTCGCTTCCACCCACGCCTGGTAGGTTTTCCGCCACTTGTTGTACTGGCGGACCAGACGCTTCTTGTGCGCCTCGAAATACGCCTGCACGTCGTCGCTGACGTAGAAATGTTCATCGGCCGGCAGGCCGAGCGAAGCCCGGGCGGTGTCGGCGAATTTGGCTCCGCCCTCGCCGTGGCTCTTGGCCGTACCCTGCACCTCCGCGATACCTTTGCCGATGATGGTCTTGGCAATGATGAGCTGCGGCTTGCCGGACTTGGCACGCTTGGCCTTGTTCACTGCCTTGGAAATGGCCGTGAGATCATGTCCATCCGGCAGGGTGATCACGTCCCAACCAATCGCCTTGAACCGGCCCGCGGTGTTCTCGCTCTGGGTCTTGTCAGCCGCCGCGTCGAGCGTGACGTCATTGGCGTCATAGATCAGAATCAGGTTGTCGAGCTGGTGGTGACCGGCGAAGGCCACGGCCTCCATGGCCACGCCTTCCTGCATGCAGCCGTCGCCGGCCAGACAAAGGACGTGATGATCGAAAATCGTGTGATCGACGGTGTTGAAACGCGCCGCCGCCATTTTGCCGGACAGCGCCAGGCCGACGGCGTTGCCGATGCCCTGACCGAGCGGGCCGGTGGTGCACTCCACGCCGGGCGTTTCGTGAAATTCAGGGTGACCGGGCGTCTTGGAGTGCAGCTGACGAAACGCCTTTACGTCGTCGCGCGACACCGCGTAGCCGCTCAGATGCAGCCAACTGTAGAGGAACATCGAGCCGTGGCCGGCCGACAGCACGAACCGGTCACGGTTCAGCCAGCGCGGCTCCTTGGGATTGTGCACCATGGCGTGGCCATAGAGCACCGCGCCAATCTCGGCGGCTCCCAAGGGCAGGCCCAGGTGTCCGGAGGAGCACTGGTGCACCGCGTCTATTGCAAGTCCACGGGCCTGGTCGGCGGCGCGGGCTAAAATCTCGACGTTCAACTTCATGTATCAGGCTGGATCGGTAATTGTCCGGGCAATACGCCGGGTCGGTTACACGACTCACCGTTCCCCGCCGGTGCAACGCAGAAGTCGGTCCGGTTGAGTTAAAAAAATAAGGCGAACCATGAACGGTTCGCCTTATTAGCAAATCTGTGCGCCGGAATGGCGCGTTTAACGGGTTAATCAGGCTTTTGCAGCTTGATTGCGCTTCTCCTTGATGGCCATGGCAGCCTTACCCTTGCGGTCGCGCAGGTAGTAAAGGCGGGCGCGCATCGGCACGGATTCCCGTTCGATCTCGATTTTGTCGATGTTCGGGGAGTGCACCGGGAAAACGCGCTCGACGCCCTCACCGTAGCTGATGCGCCGGACGGTGAAGGTCTCGTGCACACCACCCCCCTTGCGGGCGATGACGATGCCGGCGAAAACCTGGATTCGCTCCTTGTCGCCCTCGCGCACCTTGGTGTGCACGCGCACACCATCGCCGACCTTGAAGGCCGGGATGTCCTGCTTCAGCTGCGAAGCGGTTACCTCTTTAATGATCGGTTTCATGACGATATTTACTGAATAAATCTGGACGAATGCGGCGGGTTTTCTCGATGCGTTGCGCCAGGCGCCACTTCTCGATCTCGCCGTGATTTCCTGAAAGCAACACTTCCGGCACGGACTGACCTCGAAATTCGGCGGGACGCGTGTATTGAGGAAAGTCGAGCAACTTGCCGGTGAAAGATTCCGCGGTCAATGAATTTTCATCCCCCAATACACCCGGGATGAAACGGGCCAGCGCATCGATCAAAACCGCCGCCGCCAGGGTGCCGTTGGTGAGGACATAATCCCCGATGCTGATTTCCTGATCGATGAGGCCGTCGCGGATGCGTTGGTCCACGCCTTCGTAGTGACCGCTGAGCAAAACCAAGTGGTCGCAGCCCGCCAGCTCCCGGGCCAGCGGCTCCCCAAGCGGCTCGCCGTCCGGGGTCAGATAGATCCGGCGGCACCCCGGCGTCTGGAGCTGCTCGATGGCGGCAAAGGCCGGCTCGGGCTTGAGCACCATGCCCGCCCCACCCCCGAACGGCCGGTCGTCCGCAGTGCGGTGCTTGTCGGTGGTCCAGGCCCGGAGATCATGGGTCCTGACGCCCAGCCGTCCGCCAGCGATGGCACGCCCGAGGATGCTCTCGGCCAATACGCCGTCGAGCATCGCCGGAAACAGCGTCAGCACATCGATCTGCAGGGGCATGGCGGAGGGATAAACAAAACCGCCCCGGCCGTGGCCGAGGCGATGCGAAATCAATGGTGGGAAGCCGGGATCAGGCCGCGGCGGCCTTGCGGGCCTGTTTGATCAGGGACAGCGCGGTGTCGGTCGGCTTGGCCCCCTGGCCCAGCCAGTATTCGGCGCGGTCGACCTTGAGTTCGAGCTGCTGGCCTTTGGCGCGCGGGTTGTAGGTGCCGAGAATCTCGGCCGCGCGGCCGTCACGACGGGAGCGCGCTTCAGCCACGACCACGTGATATACGGGGGCGTGCGTCGTGCCGATGCGGGAGAGGCGGATTTTGAGAGCCATGGATGTGTTTCAGAAACGGTCTAGTTACTTGCGAAAAGTGGAGGAATGCACCGGTCGACAAATGGCTTGTCAAGCCCTGACTCCCCCCGCTCTGTTCGACGGTTCATGAAAGCCGGAATCGTCGGTCTGCCCAACGTGGGCAAGTCCACATTATTCAACGCCCTCACCCGCTCCCACAAGGCGGAGGCGGCCAACTACCCATTCTGCACCATCGACCCCAACGTGGGCGTGGTGACCGTGCCCGATGCCCGGCTGGCCGTCCTGCAGAAAATCGCCAAGACCAACGTGGTGATCCCGGCTGCGATCGAATTCGTCGACATCGCCGGCCTGGTCGCCGGAGCCAGCAAGGGCGAGGGCCTGGGCAACCAGTTCCTCGCCAACATCCGCGAGGTCGACGCCATTGTACACGTTGTCCGCTGCTTCGTGGACGAAGACGTGATCCACAACATGGGCTCGGTCGACCCCGTCCGGGACATCGAGGTCATCACGACCGAGCTGATCCTCGCCGACTACGACTCGGTCACCAAGCGGATCGAAAAGACCACCAAGAAGGCCCGGGGCGGTGACAAGGAGGCGGCTGCCGAACTCGCACTGCTGCAACGGCTGGAACCCCACCTTAATGAGGGCAAACCCGCCAACGTGCTCGAGGTCGACGAAGTCGAAGCCAAACTGCTGAAGCACTTTCAGCTGCTCAGCGGCAAGCCCGTGCTCTACGCCTGCAACGTGGCCGAGGACGACCTCGCCGACGCCGAGGCCAACCCCTTTGTACAACAGGTGGCGGCATTTGTGCAGGCGCATCACGACGCGGCCTACGTGCCGATCAGCGCCAAGATCGAGGCCGAATTGATCGACCTCGATCCGGCGGAAGCGGCCGAATTTCTGGCTGATCTGGGCGTAAACGATTCCGGAGTGTCCCAACTGATCCGCGGCGCCTACGCCCTGCTCGGCCTGCAGACCTACTTCACCGCCGGCGAGAAGGAGGTCCGGGCCTGGACCATCACGATCGGCATGAAAGCCCCGCAGGCCGCCGGCGTCATCCACACCGATTTCGAGAAGGGTTTCATCAAGGCCGAGGTCGTTTCCTATGCCGATCTGTCTGCGCTCGGCAGCGTGAGCGCGGCCCGCGACGCCGGTAAATACCGCCTCGAAGGCAAGGAATACGTCTTCAAGGACGGCGACGTCGCCCTGTTCCGTTTCGCGAACTGAGTGACCGCGCTCGGCAGCTAGCGCAGCGGTCCGTCAGAGCTCGAATCCGTGCGGCACAGTCATCCCCTTGGGCACGACCGAGACACCGTCGCGAATCACGATGCCGTGCTGGTAAACCCCGTCCGGCTTGTCCGTTGGGTCCAGCACCACGCGATCGCCGATGCGGGTATTCTTGTCGATGATTGACCCTTGGATGCGGCAGTCCTTGCCCAGGCCCAGGTGCGGGATACTGGCGGAATTATTGCGCTGGATATCATCGGCGGTTTCATAGGTGTCCGAACCCATCATCACCACGTTTTCCAGACGGCAGCCGGCACGGATGTAGGACCGTGAACCCAGCACCGCTCGTTTGATCTGGGAGTTCTCGACAATACATCCGTCGCCGAAGACCGCATGTTCGACCTGGCATTGGTTGACCTTGGACGGCGGCAGGTAGAGATCGCGCGTGTAGATCGGCGCGTCCTCGTCAAAGAAGTCGAACGGCGGCAGCTCATCGGTGAGCGCCAGGTTGGTTTCGAAGAACGCCCGCACGGTTCCGATATCCTCCCAGTAGCCTTCGAAGGCGTAGGCGTGGAGCTTCTGGTTGCCCAGCAGGCTGGGAATGACCTCCTTGCCGAAGTCGGTCATGTCATTGTCCAAAGCCGCCGCCAGCGCGCTCTTGTTGAACACGTAGATACCCATCGATGCCAGGCAACGCTTCTCCGTAGGATTCGGGTTGCCCAGCTGCGCCTCGAGTTCCGCACTGATGGCCAAGCTCTCGATCACCGCGGGGCCCTTGGGCTTTTCGGCAAATTTCTGAATCGCAAACTCGTCCCCTACGCCCATCAGCCCCAGGCCCTCGACCTTGGAAACCGGCACCGGCATGGCCGCGATGGTCACGTCCGCCCCGTGCGCTTCGTGCTGGGCGATGATCTTGGAAAAATCCATCCGGTAGAGCTGATCGCCCGAGAGGATCAGCACGTAATCATGCGGTTCGTTGCGCAGATGCTGGAGATTGCGCCGCACGGCGTCCGCAGTGCCCTGATACCAGTCGTTGGTCTTCTCCGTTTGCTCGGCCGACAGGATGTCCACGAATCCGCCGCCGAACGGGTCGAAGTGGTAGGTCGTCTGGATATGCCGATGCAACGACGCTGTATGAAACTGCGTGAGCAGAAAGATGCGGTTAATGCCCGAGTTCAGACAATTGCTGATCGGGATATCAACGAGGCGATATTTACCCGCCAAGGGAACGGCGGGTTTGCAACGTTCCGCGGTCAGGGGATGCAACCGGGTGCCCCGGCCACCACCCATGACCACACTTACGACTCTTTTCTCGGTGCTCATAAAGGGGTAGAATTCAAATGCCTTGCGCAAGGATTGGTGCAACCCAAGGTTTCGCCAGAACAAACAGGTTAAATCTATGTGCGGAATCGTCGGTTACGTGGGTCGCGCCAAGGCGGCCCCCATTATTTTGGACGGGTTGAAACGACTGGAATACCGGGGGTATGACTCCGCCGGCGTAGCCGTACTGGATCAAGGCAAGTTCACCGTGGCCAAGAAAGTGGGCCGCGTCGACGCCCTGCAAAAATCCATCGGCCGCACTGAACTAGTCGGTTCCCGCGGCATCGGGCACACCCGCTGGGCTACCCACGGTGGCGTCACGGACGCCAACGCCCACCCGCATGTCTCCAGCGACGATAAGATCGCGCTCATCCACAACGGCGTGATCGAAAATTTCGCGGCGATCAAAAAATTCCTGCTGACCAAGGGCTACACCTTTTCCTCCGAAACCGACACGGAGGTGCTCTGCAACCTGATAGCCTACCACTATGCCAAGGAGCCGGAGCCTGCCGACGGATCGTCCCGCCTGCTCGACAGTGTTCGCAAGGCGCTACGGCACACCGAAGGTACCTTCGGCATCTGTGTTTTGTGCGCCGACAGCCCGGACGAATTGGTCGCGGCCCGACGCGGGTCTCCGCTGATTCTGGGAGTCGGCGCCGATGAACTCGTCGTCGCCTCCGACGTTGCCGCCTTGGTGAGCCGGACCTCCAACGTCGTCTACCTGAAGGACGGCGAGTTGGTCGGCATCAAGGGCAACACCTTCGAAATTTCGACCACCGATGACATCGACATCTCACCGGTTATCGATCGCGTGACCTGGCAGGTGCAGGACGCCGATATCGGCGATTACGCCCATTACATGGAAAAGGAGATTTTCGAGCAGCCCGCCGCGCTCGAGAACGCCATGCGCGGGCGCTTCGCCGCCGATGACTCCACCGCCCTGTTCGGCGGCTTGAACATGAATGCCAACGAACTGCGGGGCATGAGTCGCATCATGTTCTGCGCCTGTGGCACCGCCCTGCACGCCAGCATGGTGACCGAACACATGATCGAGCGGTATGCGCGAATCCCGGTCGAGTGCGACCACGCCTCCGAGTTCCGCTACCGCAATTCGCCGCTCTTCACCAACACGCTGTTCTTCGTGATGAGCCAGTCCGGCGAGACCATCGACACCCTGGCCGCGATGCGCGAGGCGCAGCGCAAGGGTTTCAAGGTGCTCGCGATCAACAACGTTGTCGGTTCGACCATCGCCCGCGAGGCCGACGGCGGCATTTACCAGCACGTCGGCCCGGAGATCGGTGTCGCCTCCACCAAGGCATTCACCTCGCAGCTGCTCATCGGCAGCATGCTCGCCCTATATCTCGGGCGTTTGCGGGATCTCAGCGTGCGCGACGGCACCGAGCTGGTAAGCGCCCTCAAATCCGCTCCCGCCCTCGTCCGCACCGTGCTTGAACAGGCGCCGCGCGTGAAGGAGATCGCGAAGCGCTACGCCCACTATCGCGACATGCTGTTTCTCGGACGGATGGAGCTCTTCCCCATCGCCCTGGAAGGTGCGCTCAAGCTCAAGGAAATCTCCTACATTCACGCCGAGGCTTATCCGGCGGCGGAGATGAAGCACGGGCCCATCGCCCTCATCAACGCCGAGTGCCCGTCCGTCTTCCTCGTTCCCCAAAACGAAATCTTCAACAAGGTGATATCGTCGATGCAGGAGATCAAAGCCCGCGGCGGTCCGATCATCGCGATCACCACCGAGGGCGCGGAGCTCCCTGAGGGCCTCGCTGACGATGTCATCATCATTCCCAAGTGCCATGAGGCCGTGCTGCCCATCGTCGCCACCGTTCCCCTGCAGCTGTTCAGTTACTACATCGCGGTCGAACGCGGTTGCGACGTCGACAAACCGCGCAACCTGGCCAAGTCCGTCACGGTGGAGTAGATTCCCTATAACGGTCCCAAAAGGAAAAATCTACGTTCGCTTCACTGCGGAAGTAGACGTCGAGGGACTCTCTGGGACTGCGATTTCTGGGGACTGGCAGGAGCGCCACGACATCATCCAATCCCTTCTCTGGCATAGGTATACCGCTAGGGAGATTGCCGAATACCTGAACGCCCAAGGGTACAAAACCCCACACGGTAAGACCTACTATCCCGAGTTGGTTGGCGCGACGATCTCGAAGCTACGGCGGCGAAAGATGAGGGTGAAAGTCACCCCTCCCAAGGTGTCAGAACTGAGTTTTTGGCTAAGTTTTTAATAGCGCCTATTATTTCTTTTAATTGCTTTGGAGACAGCACGTTCCGACATGAGCAATCGCATAAATACTAGAAATTTATGCTCTCTCGCCCCCTCAGTGCGCCCGGAGATGTGCGTTCGAATGATGCCGTTCGAGGGCATCTTCTTGCCCTGAATTTGGACGGATGCGTGGGCGTATCACTGACCTTCAGGCAGGGTCGCGATGGTATCCGTCTGGATGA
>Ga0181607_10000290_pt1 | contig 41768 bp, 40 predicted proteins | sample 041ome_9_FD_132420 | JGI IMG/M metagenome (GOLD analysis project Ga0181607, IMG submission 132420) | Coastal salt marsh microbial communities from the Groves Creek Marsh, Skidaway Island, Georgia - 041413US metaG (megahit assembly) | ecosystem: Environmental > Aquatic > Marine > Intertidal zone...
AAAAAAAATAAAAAAAAAAAAAAAAAATTTTTTTTTTAAAAAAAAAAAAAAAAAAAGAAATTTTAAATTATTTACCAAAAAAAAAAAAAAAATTTTTTTTTAGAAGTAAAAATTTTTTAGATAAAAAAAAAAAAATTAAAAATATTTTAGAGAAGTTGAATAAACCAATCTTAATAATTGACAGTTATGAAACAACTTATAATTATGAAAAATATATCTATAATTATACTAATAAGCTAATAGTAATTGATGATACTATTAAAAAACACTATTGTGATGTTTATATTAATCAAAATTATTTAGATTTTAAAAAATTAAATTTTTTTAAAAATAAACTTGTTGGTACAAATTTTTCTATTGTTAAAAAAAATAAATATGCATTAAAAAAAGTAAATATTTTGAGCAAGAATAGAGTTTTAGTTTTTATGGGTGGCAGTGATACAAAAAATTATACAATCAAAATATTTAAAGCTGTAAATTCTGTTAGTTTCCAAAAATTTAAGTTTACATTTATTATTGGAACAAATAATCAGTATTACAATTATTTGATGAATTATAATAAAATAAATAATATTAAATTTTCAAATATAATGAAAAACTTCCCTAAATTAATTTATGATCACCAGTTTATTTTATGTTCTGGGGGAAGCACTATTTGGGAGGTATTATACTTTAATAAAAAACCTTTAGTAATTAATACATCTGATAAACAATCTCAAAATTCAAAAAATTTAAGTAAAGGTCAATTTATTAAATTATTTCAGAGCAAGATGTCCATTTATAACATTAAAAAATTTTTATTGAATGAATTGAAATCAAATAAGACTCGTTTAAAAAGCAGAAGAATAGTTGATGGATATGGTTTAAATAGAATTGTAAAAGTAATTTTAGATGAAAAAAAGAGATAAAATAATAATTATAGGAGCTGGAAGATCTTTAGAGGAGATTTTTCCAATTTTAAAATCTTTGCAAAATAATTTTATAGTGAAAGCTATTTATGATGATAACAAAAAATATTACAAAAAAAAATACTTTGGTATTCCTTATAAAATAGGAATAAAAAATGCTAGGTCTGAAAAAAATTCTAAATTTATTTTTGCGATTGGTTCTTATAAGAATAAAAATATACGATCAAAAATATTTGAAAAACTAGATATAAATAAAGAGTTGTTTCCAAATATAATTGACCCATCAGTAAAAATTGGTAATAAAACTAAATTAGGTTATGGGAATATATTATATCCCAATTCCATAGTGTGCTCAAATTCTAAGATAAATAATTTTTGTCATTTAACTTATTCAGTAATTATAGCGCATGATGTTAAGATAGGCTCATATACAACAATAGGCTCAAGATCTACTGTGCTAAATAACACCAAAATAAAAGATCATGTTTTCATAGGTGCGCACGTATTAGTTGGTGAAAATCTTAATATAGGTTCCAAGGCTTCTTTATTACTAGGATCAAATATAATTAGAGATTGTGACCCAAGAAAATCTTATTATGGAAATCCAGCCAATGAAGTTAATATTTAATGAGCAAAATATACGAAAATATTTTAGAAAAATTAACCAACTCAAAAAAGGTTTTTGTTCCTAACCTGACATCAAAGCTAAGTTTTTTGGCAGCGTGTGAAAATTTGCAAAAAGATCCAAAGTTTTTAGATTTAGGTTGTGGAAATGGTATTTTAGGAATTGCACTTTATAAATCAAAAAAAATTAATAAAATTTTTTCATCTGATGTATCTAATTTTGCTGTAGATAATGCCAAAAAAAATTATAAAAAATTTAAAATTAAAAATGAAATTAAAGTTGGAAATCTTTTTGAGCCATGGAAAGGTAAAAAATTTGATTATATTCTCAATGATGTATCCGCAATATCCTCTTTAGTGGCCAGTAAATCAAAATGGTTTAGCAATAATATCCCTTGTGATTCTGGTAGAGATGGCACAAATTTAACAATTCAGATTTTAGAAAAATCTAAATCATTTTTAGAACCTCATGGAAAATTACAAATCCCAATTTTAAGTTTATCAAATAAAAAAAAAATTATTTATGCTGCAAAAAAAAAATTCAGAAAAGTTAAAAGTTCAATTTCTCAAAAATGGTTTCTTCCAAACGAAATGATGAGAATAAAAAAAAATCTTGAAACATATAAGTTAAAAGGATATATAAATTATGATTTCAAATTTAATAAAATTATTTGCGAGACACAAATAATTATTTGTGAAATACCAAAATGAATATTGAAGAATTTAATAAAATTATAAAAAAAAATACCAAATCTAAAAATTTTGAAAAAGTAGAGTGGGATTCTTTAGCAACACTAGGTATTCTTATGGATTTAGAAAAAAAGGCTCCAAATAAAATATCAAAAATATCTAAAATATCAGAAGCAAATACATATAAAAAAATGTTAAAATTACTTAAAGTAAAAAAAGTAATTCAAGAATGATTTATGGAGAATATCAACTAGGAAAAAGAAAGTTAGATCTTACCAAAAATAAAAATTTTAAAAAATTTTTTCCCTCTACTGGTATAAAAGCCGTATACAAAAACGATTTAAATGAAAATACATTCACATTATCAAAAAAAGTTTTAACAAAAATTAAGAAAAAAATTAATTTATCAAATTTGGAGGGTTTAATCTTTATCAGTCAGTCTCCAATTAGCACAATACCACCAACAACTTCTTTAATTCATAAAGAGTTTAATCTTCCATTAAATTGTTTCACGCTAGATTTAATACAAGGGTGTTCGTCATTTCCATATGCGTTCTTTTTAGCAAATAGATATCTTAAAGAAAAAGTTTTTAAAAATGTTTTAATTCTATCATCCGAATCTTATAGAGACTATATAAGTATCTCTAATAAAAGTTCTTATCCAATTTTTAGCGATGGTGCATCTGCAATCTACATGGACAATAAGACTAAAATCAAACTTCTTTCTGAAGTTTATTATTCTGATGGCAAAGGATCAAGAGATCTTTATAAATTTAATAAAAAATTAATAATGAATGGCCCTGCGGTATTTTTTTTTACTAAAACAAAAGTCCCAATAGCAGTGAAATCTTTGCTTAAAAAATCTAAATTAAATATTAATCAAATTGATTATTTCTATTTTCATCAAGCTAGTAAACTTGTTTTAAATAATATTAAGTCAAACTTAAAAATTCCAGATAATAAATTAATTAGTAATGTTCAAAACATTGGAAATACAGTTTCATCTACAATACCCATTATGATAATTGATGACTTAAAAAAAAAAAAAATTAAAAAAAATAAAAATATAATGATAATGGGTTTTGGTGTTGGGTATTCTTTATCAGGAGGGATTTTTAAGTTTGTCTGAAACAAAAAATATTTTTATAACTGGCACTTCTAGAGGCATAGGTAAAGAATTAACAAAATTTTTTACAAAAGATGGGCATAATGTTTATGGATGTTCCAGAACAAAAAGCACTTTTAAACATAAAAATTACTCTCATAATAAAATTGATATAACAAATGATAAAAAAATACTTTTATGGTTAAAAAAAATAAAAAAAAAAAACATTTCGTTAGATATTTTGGTTTTAAATGCTGGTACTATTGATAGATCTTTTTTTTTAAATCAAAGCAAAAATAAAATAAAAAATCTGATAAGTATAAATTTAACATCAAATTTAATGCTTTTAAATAATGTTTTTAAACTATCAATACTAAACCCAAATTGTAAATTAGTTTTTTTTTCATCTGTATCTACAATATTAAAAACTCCAGGAACAGTAGTTTATAGTTCTTTAAAAATAGCAATGGATACTGCAATTCAAATTTTAACTAAAGAGTTTAAATATTCAAATTTTAAATTTTTAATATTTAAAATTACTTATATAAAAAGCAAAATGTCCAAAACTTTAAATTTAAAAAAAGTGCAAGAATTAAAATCAAAGGTAAAAATTAAAAACCTAAGTAGCACAAAAAAAATTTATGAAAAAATAAATAAATGTGATTTAAACAAAAAAAATAGAAAGTTATTTATTTTTAAAGATGAATTAATTTAATGAATTTTTCCCTAAAAAAAATAATTAAAAAAAAAATTTTTATCATTGCTGAGATAGGAATTAATCATAATGGCAACTTTAAAAAATGTAAAAAACTAATTAATCTAGCGGTAAAATCTGGTGCAGATGCCGTAAAAATTCAAACTATAAATCTGGAAGAAAGCTATCACCCTTCATCACCTTCTTATAAAGTTTTTAAAAATAAAGATTTTTCAGTTTTTGAATTAATAAGACTTCGTAATTTTGCCAAATCAAAAAATATTATTTTTTTTTCAACACCTGGAGATATTTCAAGTTTAAATAAATTAATACAAGCAAAAATAAATCTGTTTAAAATTTCTTCTGGACTGTTAACAAATATTCCTTTAATTGAAAAAATATCAAAGTTAGGAAAACCGATTATTTTATCTACAGGTATGGCTACTGAAGAGGATATTGATTTAGCAGTAAAAAAATTAAAAAAAAATGAATTTTATATTTTGAAGTGTACATCCATTTATCCACCTCTTGATGAAAACCTTAATTTAAATTCAATAAATTATTTAAAAAAAAAATATAATACAATTTGTGGTTTTTCGGATCACACTAAAGATGATTTAGCTGCTATTACTGCGGTATCAAATGGCGCTAAGATAATAGAAAAACATTTTAAAATTTCAAAAAATGATAAGTGTCCTGATGCCAAAATATCTTTGGATCCTCAAAATTTTAAAAAAATGTGTTTTAAAATAAGAAGAATTGAAAAAATGATGGGAAAAAATAAATTTTCATCAACAATTAAGGAGTTAAAATCAAGAGAATTAAATCATAGATATATTTTCTCAGCAAAAAGCTTATATCCAGGTGATATTATTAATATGGATAGCATATTTTTTAAAAGATCAAGTTTAAATGTTAAAAAAATTGAACCAAAAAAATATAAATCTATATTAAATAAAAAAGTAAAAAAATTTATAAAAAAAAATACTCCAATTCAAATGAAACATTTAAATGTTAAATAGAATTTTAATTACCTCAATTGGTGGTGGATTGGCTGCTGAACTGATAAAAAATATAAAGAAACAGAGTAAATTTAAACATCTCAAGATATTTGGCGCTGACATGAGAGCTAACAATGTAGCAAAGTTTTTTGTTGATAAATTTTTTATTGTACCAGACCCATTAAATAAGAATTATGTTAAAAAATTAACAAATATAATAAAAAAAAATAATATTAATCTAGTTTTACCTGGTTCAGATTTTGAAGCTCTAGCCTTAAGTAAAAATAGAAAAAAATTTGAAAAACAAAATTGTTTCCTTGCAAGCATAGATCATAAAAGCTTATTAAATTTTTCTGATAAACAAAGTACTTATGAGATCTTAAAAAAAAATAATCTTCCTTGTGCAAATTTTAATGTAATTAAAAATAACAAAGATTTATCAAAAATCATTAAATCTTATCTAAAAGATGAATTTGTAATTAAACCCTCAATTTCAATAGGAGGAAGAGGTGTTACTATTTTTAGAAAAGACTTAAAAAAGAAAATGGAATTCAATAGTGGAAAGGAAATCCACATTCCATTGAAATTGTTAAATGTGAGAGATTTGTTAAAAAAATATTATAATAAATATCCATTAATTATTTCTGAAAGGTTATTTTCCCCAACGTATGATATCGATATGTTGGCATATAAAGGTAAACCAATTAATGTCGTAGCAAGAGAGAGATTAAACCCTCAAGTTCCAAATGATGGACATTTTATATCAAAAAAAAAAAAAGTATTGAATATAGGGAATAAAATAATAGAAAAATTCAATCTTTCATGGCTTTATGATTGTGATTGCATGACTGATAAAAATGGAAATATCAAAATTATAGAAATTAATCCTAGAATGAGTGGAAGTTTGGCTACTTCTATTTTAGCTGGTTTTCCTTTAATTGATAATTTATTAGCAATTATTAATAAAAAAAAATTTATTCAATACAATTTAAAAAATAATATTACTATAATGCCCTATAAAACTCTTTATAAAAAAAAATGAAAAAAATCTTACTAGTAGAGTCTTCGGCACTAGATAAAAAAAAAATTAATTATATTAAAAAAAAATTTAATAAAATTAATTTTTTTTTAACTAGTACAAATAAAAATGAAATTAATAGAAAAATAAAAAATATGGATGCCATTATAAATCCACCAAGAAATATTTTAGATAATTTGTTTTTAAAAAATTGCAATAAATTGAAATGGATTCATATTGGAGGAGCGGGTATTGAAGACTTTGTATCAGAAAAATTAATTAAAAGAAAAATTATTCTCACTAATGGAAAAATTTTACAAGGACCAAGTGTAGCAGATCATGCAATTGCTTTATTATTATCTTTAACAAGAAATATCAAACATCACATAAAGCCGAGTAGTGGACTTAAAATATCTAGGCCAATAGAATTATATAAAAAGAGTGTACTTATATTTGGCACAGGAGGCATAGGCAGTTTAGTTGCAGAAAGATTAAAAGCTTTTGGCATGAAAATATATGGAATCGATGAAGAAATAGTTAATCTAAATGCTTTTTATGATGAGTTATTTATTTTTGAGGAATTAAATTCAATTATTAAAGAGGTTGATGTTGTAATTTGCTGTTCAGCGTTAACTAGTAAAACAAAAAATATCTTTAATAAAAATATTTTTCATAAGATGAAAAAAAATTCTTTTTTTATAAACGTATCAAGAGGCAAGTTGGTTAATACTAAAGATTTATGTAATTTTTTAAAAAAAAAACATTTTAGAGGTGTTGGTTTAGATGTAACTGAGCCAGAGCCTCTAAGAGAAGAAAGCACCTTGATCAATCATCCTAATGTTATTTTAACCCCTCATGTGGCTGGTCCATCTGATAATAATAGAGCGAGAAGTTTTAATTTAGTTTTGAAAAATTTAAACAGATTTTCGAGAGATCAAATGTTGTTGAATTTAGTTGATCTTAAAAAGGGATATTAACATGATTGGACAAAAAAATGTTGCGCTTAATTATGATCAAGCTATAGAAAAAGGGTCAGATAAAAGTTACCCGTCGCTAGAATTAGTTAGATTAGATAATATTTTTCTAAAAGCAAAAAGAGGTTCCAAAGTTTTGGAAATAGGCGTAGGCAGTGGTTGTAATACTCTTTATTTAACAAAAAAAGGCTACAATGTAACAGGCATAGATATTGCAAAAAGTTCAAAAGTGATAACAGAAAAAAAACTTCTAAAAAATAGAATTAATAAAAAAAACTTTAGAATTAAGATTTTAAAATATAATTATAAAAAACTGCCACTTAAAAGTAATTATTTTGACTGTGTAATTTGTATGAGTGTGTTGTCATTGTTAGGATCAAAAAAAAAAATTGAAAAATTATTATCTGAATTACAAAGGGTGATGAAGCCAAAAGGAAAAATAATTTTAGATATAAATGATGCAAATTCAGAATTTTCAGGTAAGAATAAAAAAATTAAAAAAGATACATATATATTTAAAGGTGGTCTTGAAGAATTTACATGTTATTGTCCAAAAAAACTAAGTACATTTGAAAATATTGTAAAAGATTTTTTTAAAATTAAAGATAAAGGATATTCGGGATTTAAACTCTTCAAAAGAAGGATTAACGAATGGATTATTTGTGCCGAAAAATAGAGTATTAATCACTGGAAGTGCTGGTTTTATTGGTTTTCATTTGAGTAAATATTTTTTAGATAATAAATTTTCAGTAATTGGAATTGACAATTTAAATGATTATTACAGTGTAAAACTTAAGATAAGTCGAAACAATATATTAAAAAAATATAATAATTATAAATTTTACAAATCTGATATAATTAACAAGGATAAAATATTTAGAATTTTTAAAGAAAATAAAATAGATTTTGTTATTAATTTAGCTGCTCAGGCAGGTGTTCAATATTCTTTAAAAAACCCTTTTGTATATGTTAAGACTAATATATTAGGTTTTTTAAATATAATTGAAGCTAGCAAAAAATATAAAGTTAAAAAAATACTTTATGCAAGTAGTTCAAGTATTTACGGGTCGAATAAAATATTTCCATTTAAAGAAAATCAAAAAACCGATAATCCTATAAGTTTATATGCGGCAACTAAAAAAAGTAATGAATTAATTGCAAATGTTTATAGTTATATTTTCAAAATTAAATTCATAGGTTTAAGGTTTTTTACAGTTTATGGCCCTTGGGGCAGACCAGATATGTCTCTTTTTATTTTTACGAAAAATATTTTGAATAATAAAAAAATAGTTGTTTACAATAAAGGAAATATGTTCAGAGACTTTACTTATATAGACGATATTGTTGATGTAGTTTATAGACTAGCTATATCAAAAAAAATCAAAAAAAGTTTTAATATATTCAATATAGGAGGAAGTAGATCAATTAGATTAAATAAATATATTAATTTAATTGAAAAATATACTAACAAAAAAGCTAAAAAAATATATAAAGAGAAATTAAAATCTGATGTTGAAAAAACTTTATCTAACACCCAAAATCTTAAAAAAGTAATTCAAAAAGAAAAATATACAAAAGTTGAGTCTGGAATTCAAAACTTTATAAGTTGGTATAAAAAATATTATAAAGTAAAATAATGAATATCAAAAAAGTAAGTGTGATTGGTCTTGGGTATGTGGGTTTACCTTTATGCTTCAATATATCCAAATTTTTTAATACAATTGGATACGATTTAGACAAAAAAAAAATAAATCAACTTAATTTAGGTTACGATGTTACAAAAAACTTTACATCTAAGGATTTAAAAAAAAAAAAAGTTGAGTTTACATCAAATCTAAAAAAAATTGAAAATTCAGATATATTTATTATTTGTGTCCCAACACCAATTAAGAAAAACAATAAGCCAGATCTTAATTATTTAAAAATTGCCTGCGATATTGTTGGAAAAGCATTAAAGAAAAAATCTACTGTAATTATTGAGTCGACTGTTTACCCTGGTTGTACTGAAGAAATTTGTATTCCTATTCTTGAGAAAAAATCTGGTTTTAAAATTAATTTAGATTTTTTTTGTGGGTTTTCTCCGGAGAGGATAAATCCAGGTGATAAATCCAAAACTTTGACCAAAATTGCAAAAATTGTCAGTGGGTCAAATAACTTCTCAAAAAATTTAATATACAAATTTTATAAAAAAATAATTAGTGCCAACGTACATAAAGCTAGTAGTATTAAAGTTGCTGAAGCAGCAAAAATTATAGAAAATACCCAGAGAGATATCAATATTGCACTCATTAATGAGTTTTATAAAATTTGTGAAGCAATGAACCTGGATATTTATGAAGTAATAAATATGGCTAAAACAAAGTGGAATTTTATGCCCTTTTATCCAGGTTTAGTTGGAGGTCATTGTATAAGTGTAGACCCTTATTATTTAACTTATTCTGCAAAAAAATTAAAAATAAATCCTAAAATGATTTTATCAGGAAGATATACTAATGATACTTTTTATAAGTATATTTGTCTAAAAATAGAAGAGAAATTAAAAAAAGAAAAAGTAAAAAAAAATAAACTTAGAATATTGTTAGTTGGGTTTTCTTTTAAAGAAAATACTAATGATGTTAGAAATACTGGAATGATAAAGATTTATAATCATTTTAAAAGCAAAAATAATAATATAGATATATTTGACAATATTGCTGATAAAGAACAGGCAAAAAAATTATATAATGTCAATTTACTTCAAAAAATACCTAATAAAAATTATGATTTAGTAATAGTGTGTTTAAAACATAATAAATTTAAGAATAATTCTATTAAAAGAAAAATATTATCTGTCTCTAAAAATGCGGCAGTTTATGATTTCAAGAAATTACTAAATTAGAAATTTGATGGAAAAACAACCATTAGTTACTATTTATATTGTTAACCATAATTATGGGAGATTTATTGAGAAGGCTATAGAGAGTGTTTTAAGTCAATCACATAGTAACATTCAGTTAATAATTATTGATAATGGCTCGAAAGATCATTCAAGACAAATTTTAAGGAAACTGAAACCTCAGCAAGCTTCAGTGATATTTCAAAAGAATAAAGGTTTAATTGCAGCAAATAACTTAGCCATCAAATTATCCAAGGGGAAGTACATAATGAGATTAGATGCTGATGATTGGCTTAAAAAAAACGCAGTAACTATGATGGTGAAAGAGTTCAAAAGAAATAAACAAATTGGATTAGTTTTTTCAAATTACTATGAGGTAGATGAAAATGAAAATATTTCTAAAGAAATCAAAAGATATGATTTTCAAAAAGTAAAGCTCTTAGATCGTCCTGCACACGGAGCATGCACTATGTTTAAGAGTGAATTGTTTAAAAAAGTAGGCTATTATGATGAGGAATTTGATTGTCAGGATGGTTTTGATATTTGGTTGAAATTTATTAAAAAATATAAAGTTAAAAGTATTAAGAAATCATTATGGTTTTATAGACAACATGGATCAAATTTAACAAAAAACGAAAATAAAATCTTAAAAGCTAGAAATAAAATCATTATTAAAAACAAAAAAAAAAGAAAACTTAAAAATATTATAGCTATTATTCCTGTGAGAGGACCCAAATATGAGACACCGTGTTTAGCATCAACTAAATTAAAAAATAAAATGTTAATAGAAAGGACAATAAATTTTGCAAGTAAATGTGAATTTATAAAAAAAATATTTATTTCAAGCTCAGATGTAGCATTTTTAAATAAGCTGAAAAAAAAATACAAAAATATAATTAATGTTATTCATAGAGATGAAAATTTAATAAAAAATACAACTGACATTATGGAGGTTATTAAAGATTTGGATAAAAAAATGAGTAATAAAAATTTTGAATATGACGGAATATTTAAATTATCAGTTGAAGGACTTTTTAGAGACAAAGATGAATTGAATGCCATGATTGCATATATGGAAATATTTAAAGTAGATAAAGTTTTAGGTGTTCGTATAGAGAATGATAATTTCTATAAACATGATGGTAATTCCTTAAAAGCTTTAAGCAAAACCTCCCCTCTAAGATTAGAAAGAGATGATATTTTTAGAGAGATAAATCATACATTTTTGTTATCAAAAAAAGGTATAAAAAGAAAAGTTTTTAAGATCGGTCACATCGTTTTAAATCAGCTATCCTCATTTTCTATTAGGAGCGATTTTGATTTAGATTTGGCAAAACAAATTATAAAAAATAAAATAAATTAATTTATGTGTGGAATAGCAGGGTTTATTGGTAAGAGAAATTTTGCCCCTAGTGAAAAAAAAATTAATAAATGTCTGGATCTGATGAAAACGAGAGGTCCAGATAATCAAAACTCTTTATCTAGAAATTTAGGGGATTTTAAGCTTGTGATGTTACATTCAAGGTTATCAATCATAGATCCTATTTATTCATCAAATCAACCTATGGAAGATCAAAATGGAATTCTTTCATTTAATGGTGAAATTTATAACTACATAGAACTTAAAAATAAATTAGGTAAATATAAATTTGAGACTCAATCAGATAGTGAGGTGCTTTTAAAATATTTAAACAAATTTAAAATGAATTTAAATAATCTTGATGGAATGTGGGCCTTTTCCTATTTTGATAAAAAAAAAAAGGATCTATATTTGGTCACTGATAGATTTAATGAGAAACCCTTATATTTTTATAAAACTAATAATTATATATTTTATGGATCATCTCCTTCATATATTTTTGCACTATCTAATTTAAGCAAAAAAATAAATGATGAAAAAATTTCCAATTTTTTAACATTTGGATTTAAATCTATATCTAATAATGAGAATACTTTTTACAATCAAGTTCAGAAATTAGGTTATTCAACTTATCTAAAATTTAATTTAAAAAATTTAGTAAGAAAAAAATATTGGAAAATATATGAAATTAGTCAAAATTATTCAAGAAGTTACACTCAAAATGTAAAAATAATAAGAAATTCAATTATTGAAAATTTTCAAAGAAGATATAGATCAGATTTTGATATCGCATGTCTTTTAAGTGGTGGTCTTGATTCTTCAATTATTGTTGCGATAGCTAAAAAGATATTTGGAATTGACCTTTCTTGTTTTTCAATAAAAGCTAATAATCCAATTTATGATGAAAGTGAGAGAATAGAATTGCTTAAGAAAGAATTTAAATTGAAACACAAATATGTGAGTATTACAAAAAAAGATAATATTAATTTTATGGAACAGTTTGTTAAAGAAACTTACAGTCCTCTTAATTCTATTTCTTATTTAGTTTACTCACAATTAAATGCAGAAATAAAAAGAAAAAAATTTAGAGTTCTACTTTCAGGATTAGGTGGTGACGAATTATTTGGAGGATACTATACACATCAACTAAACTTTCTCCATAATTTTAAAAATAATCAAAATTTATTTACAAAAAATTACAATTTATGGAAAAAACATACTAAACCGCTTGTAAAATCTGAAGTTCTTTCTGATTATAATAAATACAGTAAATTATTAAAATCTGATTATTTTAATTTTCAGGAATATTCAGCTACTGAGAAATATATGTCTAAATATTCAAAAAAAAACAAATTTAATGGAAAAAACTTAACTAAATTTATTGATTTTTATAAATCAATGCTAGTTAATGATTTATTTAACGATACAGTACCACCTCAATTATTTAGTTCTGATCAAGTTTCCATGTTTTATTCAATTGAAAACAGAAGTCCATTTTTATCGAAAGACATATATGAAAAAGTTTTTGCTATACCTTCAAAAGACTTTATGAAAAATGGATATACCAAGAGTATTTTAAGAGATGCATTTAGGGATTTATTGCCAAAAAAAGTAGTAAATTTTAGAGAAAAAATAGGATTTAATATATTATTAAAAGATTGTTTTGAATTAAATTCAAAAAAATTTCACGAGTATATTTTTCAGTCAAAAAATGTAAATAAATTTATAAATGTTGACGGAGTGTATAAATTGTTAAAAAATGGTAAAATTAATAATGCAGAGCAAAAGTTAATATTTAATCTAATAAATTCTGTTATACTTTATAATAATTAGCAGTGAAAAAAATATTCAATTTTTTATTTAATTCGTATCATAGACCCTCAGCTAAAATTGAGCATTTATTAATGCTATTTGTCTCACTTCTTTTAAACAAATCTGCTAAAACTTTTTCTGAGAGAATGATGTTGCTGAAAGTTCCACCTCAAAATTTGCTTTATTATAATTTCTTTGGACGATTATTAATTATAATTTTGAATTTTCTAACTATTATTTTTTTTAAAAATTTTTTTTCAAAAGATATGTCGTTAGAAAATAAAAAAAAAGAAATGCCCAAAGAAGGCTCAGATCTCTTTTATTGGCCAATACAACCTTACCATTTTTTTGAAAATGATGCTGATTTAGATGGTGATTTTTTCAATAAACTTTCTAATGAGTATAAACTTTGTAAAAATGAATTAATAAAAAGTGATTTAATTGACTCACCATGGTGGAAATTATGTAGAGATGAATTCAAAAATATTTTTTTATTAGAAAATACAAAAGTTAATGAAAATAATCTTATAAATTTTAGAAATAATTTAAAAACTAAAGCCGCTTTATTATCTGATCAAAATTTTATAAACACAAAAAATTCAGAAATAAAAAATATGATTTTGTCTTTAGATTTATTTAATTTATATCATAAACTTTCTGAACAAATTGACCTTTCAATACTAAGATCAGCATCTGAAAGTTCTGTAGGGAATAGTATTTGTCCTAATTATAGAGGTCAAAGATTAAGCCACAGAGTGTTAAGACATGCTTATTATACCTCACAAATCGAAAAACATTGTAAAGAATTATCTACTGATAATATCATATGTGATATTGGAGGTGGATATGGTGGATTAATAAGATTTTTAAAGCATAGAAATAAATCAAATACTTATATTTTAATTGAGCTTCCTGAAGTGTGCCTACTAGCAAATTATTTTTTAAAAAAATGTTTTCCAGAATCTAGTATTGGAACGATCTCAGATTTTAAAGATTTACAGTCAATTACCAGGGAGAATTTAAGAAATTATGATTTTGTAATATTACCTCAAACTTTTATGGAAAAATTTGATAAAAAATCAATAAATTTATTTATTAACACTACTTCTTTAGGCGAAATGGATGATAAGTCTCAGCAATTTTATGTTGATAATATTGAAAGAATTGAACCAAAATATTTTTATAGTGTAAACAGAGCAAAAAAAAGAACTGATAAGTATGATGCAGAAGGCTTTTATAATTTGAGCTTTAACCAAAGATGGAAATCTATTATTTATAGATATACTCATACATATCATTTAGAATTTTTAGGAGAATTTGTTGAAAATAAAAAAACAATTTAAAAATTTAGATCTTTTAGAAAAAAAAGCAAAAGCAAAATTAAATCATAGTATGAGCAGATGGTTAATAGGTGCTTCTGAGTTTGGTTTTACTGAAAAAAAAAATAGAGAAATTTTTAGAAAAGTTTCAATTGTTCCAAGAGTTTTAAAAGGAAATTCAAATATAGATTTAAATACAAACTTTTTTAATAATAAAATCAATTTTCCATTGATTGTTTCTCCAATGGGTGGGCTCACTCAGTTTGATAAAAAAGCAGAGTTAAAAATAGCAACAAACTGTAGTTTCAATAAAATTCCATATTTTCACAGCAATTATTCTAGATATTCAATGCGAGAAATATTAAAAAAAAATAAAGATCCAAGCTGTATAAACAGCTCCTTGTATTTGGACGATGATTTAAAATTTATTAAAAAAAAATTACATGAAGCAGATTTCCTTAATATTAACTCAATTTCAATAACCGTAGATAGCCCCATAAGATCAATTAGTTATGATAAGATGAATTATGGATATGATGCCCGTAAAAAAATGAGAAAAATAACAAAAGAATTAAGATCTGAAATTTTAAAAAAGAAATTAAACCCTTTAAACTGGAAATCAATCGAAAAAATTAGAAAGCTAACACAAAAGCCTTTAATACTAAAAGGTATTCTGTCATACAAAGATGCAGTCATAGCAGAATCATGCGGAGTTGATGCAATTTGGATATCAAATCATGGCGGGAGAAGCAGTGAAACAGATTTATCAGCTTTGGAAGTTCTTTCTGAAATAAGAAGTAAACTTAAGAAAAAAAAAACAAAAATAATTTGCGATGGTGGAGTTAGAACAGGAAGTGACTTTTTAAAAACAATGTGTTTAGGAGCTGATTTTGTTGGAGTAGGTAGACCTATAGTTTATGCTCTTATAGCTGATAAAAAAAATGGATTGCAAAATTATTTCAACTTAATACAAGAAGAAATTAAAACATCTTTTGTTTTAGGTGGAATACATAAAATTCATCAAATAAAAAAATTAGATTTAAAAACTCATTTTTAAATGAAAAAAAATTACACATTTTTTTTCATGCATAGGTGCTTATTTGATGCATATTGGAGTTTACCAATAATTAATTATCTATCAAAAAGCAATAATATAAATTTATTTTTTTTTTATAAAAACGGTTTTGAAAATTTTAAAAAACTTTTACCAAAAAAAAATGTCAAGATTCACAATATATCTGAGAAAAATTTAATCTATGATTTTTACCAAAAATTTAAAAGAATAATTAATAAGTTTAATTTTATAGATTATAATTTTTTAAATTTTAGAGTGAAGGTACTAATAAAAAGTGCTGATATCATCTATTTACCTTATGTTAGGAACCAAAAATATCTTGATCAAAAAAGGTTTGATATTTTTAAATATTGTAAAATATTAAATAAATCTATTTATTTATTTCCACCAGTTAGTTCTAATATTTTATTTGATTTACCAAGAAATTTAAATGTAAAAAAAATTTTTGTCATTACTAAAAACCAGAAGCTTTTTTTAAAAAAAAAAAAAATTAATTCAGATGTGGTTGGAGCTATTAATTTTAATCCAACTCATATTAAAGAAAATATTTTAAAATTTAAAAATAAAACGCAACTTAAAAAAAAAAAATTTATTTTATTAATACTTAAGAATGAAAATGCAAATATTTTTAAATTTATAAGTTATGAAAATTTGACACTTTATACTTTAAATGAGTTATCAAAATTAAAATTAAAAATTATAATTAAACCACATCCCCAGCAAAATATTGAAAAGTTAAAGTTATTAATTAAACAGTCTAAATTGATAGATTACAAAATAGTTAATAAACCAATTTTTTATTTATCCAGTAAAGCATTTAGAGTAATAACACAATACTCAGGTGGTATTCTAGATATCGTATCAACTGGAAAAATCCCATTTCTTTTATGGCCAGTTAAACAATTCATCAAAAAAAACAAAAAGATTACTTCACCAGTTGTCCTAAAAAAAGTTATAGGAATTAAACTTAGTGATGCTATCCAATATAAGGATTTCTCAATTAAAATTAATAAGATTGAAGATTTAAATAAAAATAAACATAAAACTCATGAAAAAAAGTTTAAATTTAAACAGAGATATATTAAGAGAGTAGATTATAAAGTCTTTTATTAAAAATGAAAAATAAAAATATTTTTTTAACCGGTGGTACGGGTTCTTTTGGAAAAAAATTTGTCGAAATGACATTAAAATTAAATCCAAGTAAAATTGTTATTTTTTCTAGAGATGAAATGAAACAATGGTTGATGATGGAAAAATATAAAAATAATAAAAAAATACAATTTATTTTAGGAGATGTTAGAGACAAACAATCTATTTATAAAAGCACTAACAATATTGATTATATAGTTCATGCAGCAGCAACTAAAATTGTGCCCTTGGCTGAAACAAACCCTAATGAGTGTATAAAGACAAATATTTTGGGTGCTATGAATTTAATTGAAGTTGCCAAAGAAAAAAATATAAAAAAGGTTGTAGCTCTTTCTACCGATAAAGCATCAAATCCAATTAACCTTTATGGTGCAACAAAATTGGCATCAGATAAATTATTTGTAGCAGCTAATGAAAATAATCATAATGAAAATACAAAATTTTCAGTTGTTAGGTATGGAAATGTGATGGGTTCAAGAGGTTCAGTTATACCTTTTTTTTTAGATCAGTCAAAAACAAATAAATTTACTATCACTGATTTAAGAATGACAAGGTTTATGATTTCTTTAGATCAGGGTGTTAATTTAGTTTGGAGGGCTTTTAAGGATATGGTTGGAGGAGAAATATACGTTAAAAAAATTCCATCAATAAAAGTTGTTGACATAGCAAAAGCTATTTCAAAAAATGCTAAAATTGAAATTATAGGAATAAGACCAGGTGAAAAAATTCATGAATCAATGATTAGTGCAGATGACTCATATTTAACTTATGAGTATAAGGATTATTACAAAATTTTACCTTCAATTAGAAGGAGTATTTTAAAAAAAATGATCAAAAATGGTAAAAAAGTAAATGATGGATTTTCTTATACCTCAGATAAAAATAATGAATGGATGTCAACTAGTGAAGTTAAATCTTGGATAAATAAAATTATAAAAAGCTAGTGTACAAAAAAATTAAATTACTAATTAACAAGAGAACAAAATTACAATTAGTTTTTTTATTATTTTTCTCGTTTTTTGTTGCTTTACTTGAATTGTTAAGCCTTAGTTCAATTCCACTTTTTGTGGATGCTTTATTTAATTCTGAAAAAATTATTAATAATTACTTCAATATTAAAATTATAGACAATTTTAATACTGGAATTAAAAAAGAGGAATTATTAATTTATTTTTCTATTGGGATTTTTTTTCTTTTTTTAATAAAAAATTTATTAATAATTTTATATATTTTCCTTGAAAAAATAATTGTTTATAAAATTCGAGTTTTTAATTCAAAAAAACTTTATGATACAATTTTAAAAGATGAATACTCAGAACATATTCAAAAAGATATTTCAAGAGTAAATAGAAATTTTTTGTATGATATAGATGGCGCTTGTTCAGTTATAGAACATTCAATGATAATTGTTAGAGAGGCTTTGGTCTTAATAGCTCTAATAATTTTATTGTCATATCAAGATGTGACAGTTTTTTTTGGTGTTTTATTTTTTTTTATAATTTGTGGAATTCTATATTACTTTTTTTTAAGAGGAAAAATAATCAGGTATAGCAAAAGAGCCTTAGAAAATAGAAAAGAAAAAATTTCTTTTCTAAACCAAAGTTTTAGAAATTTTATAAATATTAAGATCTACAGCCTTGGTGAAATTTTTAAAAAAAAATATGTTTTTTTTCTTAAAGATACAGAAAAATTCAAAGTATTTGTAAATATCATTACTTCAATTACAAAACCTATATTTGAAACTTTGGCTTTTCTAACGTTATCATTTGTAATTATATATTCATTTATGCTGGGTACTAAAGAAGAAAATTTGTTATCGCTTTTAACTTTACTAGTTGTTGTAGCTTACAGATTAATGCCTTTAGTTTATAATTTAACAAATTCATTTGCCAAAATTAAATCAAAACAAGTAGTTCTTGATGAAATATTAAAAGATATTTTAAAATTTAATGAATTAAACAAAAAAAAAATAAACAAAGATACAATCACATTTAATAAATTAATTAAGTTAGAAAATATTAATTATAATTATCGAAAAAGTTCTTTAAGTATTTTAAAAAATTTTAATTTAGAGATTGAAAAAGGTCAAAAATTACTCATTCAGGGAGCAACAGGATGTGGAAAATCAACTTTATTAAATATAATCTCAGGCTTAATTAATCCAGATAGTGGAAAAATAATTGTAGATGGCATAAATTTAAGAAATAATTTATTTGGTTGGCAACAAAATATTTCTTTTGTTGAACAAAAAACATTTTTGCTCAAAGATAATATTAAAAATAATATAATTATGTTTGATGATAAAAATAAATTTAATCAGGAAAAATTTAATAATATTTTAAAAATTTGTTTTTTAGAGGAGATTTATAGTCAAAGACAAAATGAAATACTAGACGAGGATGGAATTAAAATTTCTGGAGGAGAAAAACAAAGAATTGGTTTAGCTAGAGCTCTTTATAAAGATAAAGATCTCTTAATTCTAGATGAGTCTACAAATGCAATTAATACTGATCTTGAAAAAAATATATTAAATAATATTTTTACTAATTTTAAGGATAAAACAATAATTTGTATTAGTCACAATTTAGACAATAAAAATATTTTTGATAAAGTTATAAATTTAGATAAATTAAATTAAGATGATAAAAAATTATAAAATAAAAAAAAAAAATGCAAACTGGAATTTTAAAGGTAAGGTTTATAAAAATTTTGATAATCACGTTAGAAAATCAGTTCCTTTATATGAAGAAACTCACAATTTATATTTAAAATTATCAGATTTTTTTTTACAGAATAATTCAAAAATTATTGATATTGGGTGTTCGACAGGAAAATTTATAACTACTATTTATCAAAAGCATTACCAAAATGAAAAAAAAATATCTTTTGTGGGAATAGATAACGTGGAAGAAATGGTAGGTTATTGTAGAAAAAAATATCATAAAGAAAAAATTATTTTTAAAAAACAAGATATAAACAAATATAAATTTAAAAATTGTTGTATAATTGCCTCTTTTTACACAATTCAATTTATATCTCCTAAAGAAAGGCAAAAATTAATTAACAGTATATACACAGGACTTAATTGGGGTGGTGCCTTTTTCTTTGTTGAAAAAGTAAGAGGTAATGATGCTAGATTTCAGGATATAATGAATCAAGCTTATATAGACTTTAAATTTGAACAAGGTTTTTCATCAGATGAAATATTGTCTAAGAGTAGATCTTTAAAGAGTGTATTAGAACCATTTTCAACTCAGGGTAACATAGATTTATTAAAAAGAGCAGGTTTTAAGGATATTATAACTGTTTTTAAATATTTATCATTTGAAGGTTTTTTGGCGATTAAATAATTATAATTATGAAAAAAAAAATCCTAATTACAGGAGGAGCTGGTTTTTTAGCACAGAATATATTTAAATATTTAAATGATAATTTTGATTTATATTTAACATTTTATAATACAAAACCAAATATAACTTATAGTAAATATTTTAAGACTAATTTAGAAAACTATTATCAAATAAAAAATTTAATCAGCAATATTAAACCGGATTATATAATTAATACAGCTGGTCTTACAAATGTAGATGAATGTGAAAAAAAAAAGGCTCAAGCTTACAAAAAAAATGTTCAAATTGTTTATAATTTATCTAAAATTTGTAAAATTAATAAAATAAAATTTATTCATATTTCTACAGATCATCTTTTTGAAGGAAACAATCTTTGTTATAAGGAGATAGATAAACCAAAACCTTTAAATACATACGCTAAAACAAAGTTTTTAGCTGAAAAAATAATTAAAAAAAAACTTAAAAATTATATAATCATAAGGTCTAATTTTTTTGGTTGGGACAAAAAAGGGTCTAAAAAATTCTTTTCTTGGATTTTTGAAAGTTTGCAAAATAAAAAAAATATCAAGTTATATTCTGATGTTTTCTTTTCTCCAGTTTCTTCTTTTGTTTTATCAAAAGTAATAACAAAATTAATTAAAAATAAATTTTTAGGAACAATAAATGTTAGTAGTAATGAACGAGTTTCTAAATATGATTTTGCAATTTTATTGGCAAAAATTTTTAATTTTAAAACAAAATATATACAAAAAATTAAATACAAAGATTTAGATACAAAAATAAAAAGACCTTTTGATATGACATTGTCAAATAGTAAACTTAAGAAAATAATTAAAATAAAAATTCCAAAATTAAATAAACAAATTCAAGAAATTTCAAATCATAGATTTAAAGGTGTATTTGATGATATCAATCCAATAATTCAATACGGTAAGCATAATATTGATCAAAATGATTGTAATCAAGTAGTAAATTTAATGAAAAATTTACCTCTTACACAATCAAAAGAAATAGAAAGATTTGAAAATAATGTTGCAGATTATGTGGGCTCAAAATATGCAGTAGCTGTTTCAAGTTGTTCTGCGGGAATGCATTTAGCTTGTAAAGTTTTGAATTTAAATCATACGAATGAATTAATTACATCTCCAATTTCATTTGTTTCAACAGCTAATGCAGGTTTACATTGTGGATCAAAAATTAATTTCGCAGATGTTAATTCTGAATCACTTAATATTACTGCAGAAACAGTTAATAAAGTTTTAAACAAAAATTCTAAAAAAAAAATTATTTTACCAGTACATTTTGGAGGTAATCCAGATAATACAAAATCAATCTATAAAAAATTTAAAAATAATAAAATTATTGAAGATGCAGCACATTCGTTTGGCGCAAAGTACAATAACGGAAAAATGGTGGGAAGCTGTCAGTATTCGGATATGACAGTATTTTCTTTTCATCCAGTAAAAACAATAACTACAGCAGAAGGAGGTATGATAACAACTAATAACAAAAACTATTATGAAAGATTACTAGCTTTAAGAAGTCATGGTATAGTTAAGGATAAAAAATATTTTAAAAATAAAGCAAATGATAGCCCTTGGTACTATGAAGTAACATCTTTATCAAACCATTATAGGATAACAGATCTCCAATGTGCTCTTGGTAATTCTCAATTAGAAAAGATTGAGCAATTTATAGACAAAAGAAGAAAATTAGCAGAAATATACTTTAATGAATTTTCAAATTTTTCTAATTTAAGAGTGGGTCAAAAATTTAATAAAAATAGCAGTTATCACTTATTCATAATTAGAATTAGTTTTGAAAATTTAAAATTTAAAAGACAAGAATTAATGAAAATACTTAGAGTACGTGGAATAGGTTCTCAAGTTCATTATATTCCAATACCTCTTCATCCACTTTATAAAAATATTTTTAAAAAAAATCTTAAAAAAGCATTACCCAATGCAATGAATTATTATAATGAGGCACTTTCAATTCCTATTTATTATGATTTAACTTTAAAGGAGCAAAAAAACATTATTAATACTTTAAAGGATATAGTGGGTTAGTTTTAATGAGCTTGAAAATAATTAATAAACTTAAAAAAGATGGTTTCTTTGTTATACAAAATTATATATCGAAATTAGATTGTGAGGAATACGAGACAATACTTGATAAACTAGAGAAAAGAAAAAGAAAAAAAAATGAAAAATATTTTAATGATTGTATAAATAAAGGCCAGGTAGTTCTTAGGGATCTAATTTGTTATGATTCAAAATTTTTAGATTTATTGTCAAACAAAAAAATTTTAAAACTTATTTTTAAAATATTTGAGGATCAATTTATAATTGATGGGGTAACTGGATCTAGACCTTTAAAATTATCAAAAAAACATCCCAAACCACATATAGACTCCCATTTACCAGTTAACAAATTCCAAAATACATTAGATATTGTTTTACAGCTTTGCGTAAATGATTTTAATGAAAAAAATGGTGCAACTTATTTTTGGAAAAAAAGTCACTTATCAGGAAAAAAATGTCAAAGTCAAAATGTTAATTTTAAATTATTTAAAAAAAAACAACTAAAATTAAAAAAAGGTTCATTAATAATTTTTTTGGGCCAAACTTGGCATCAGTTAGGTAAAAATTATTCAGGAGACAAAAGGTGGGGAGTTTTATTTCATTTAAAAAGATGGTGGATAAAACCTTCTACAAATTATTCAGCTTTTTTTTCAAATCAATTTTCAAAATTTACTAATGAGCAGAAAATGTTGCTTGGTTTTTCTTCAATAAGCCCAAAACCTTTCTCAAAAAGACTTAAAACAAAAATTGAATTAAAATCTTTGCCAAAAAGATATAATAAAATAATTTAATTTATGCTTGAAATTTTAATTTTTATTAAAAAAATACTTTTATTAATAAAAAATTTTTTAAAAAAAATTAAATTTTTTAGAATTTTAAAAAAAAGCTACAAAGAAAAGATTAATTTTTTAAATAAAAAATTTATTTTATATTTTTTTTATCCACAAGAGTATGACAGATTTAAAAAAGATAGAAGAAAATTTAATGAAATGGGTGGTAAAATTGATGAAATAAGAGAGGCTTTAATTGATTTTAAGTCTGAAGCTGGAGTTACAAAAGGTCATTATTTTAATCAAGACTTATTAGTGGCAAATTTTATACACATAGATAATCCAAAAAGACATATAGACATAGGAAGTAGAATTGATGGTTTTGTGGCACATGTAGCATCTTTCAGGGAAATAGAGGTTATGGACATAAGGCCTCTAAAACCAACAAAACATAAAAATATTAAATTTATTCAAAAAGATTTTATGCTTGAAGAAAATCAGTTAGAAAAAATCTGTGACTCTGTAAGCTCTTTGCACGCTCTAGAGCATTTTGGTTTGGGTAGATATAATGACCAGATAGATCCTGATGGTCACTTAAAAGGATTTAAAAATATGGTTAAAATGCTAACAAAAGGTGGTAAAATTTATATATCATTTCCTATAGGAAAAAAAAAAATAATTTTCAATCAAAGAAGAGTTTTTTCTCCAGATGAAATAATTAAATGGGAAAAAAATATTAAGTTGCTCAGATTTGATTTTGTAGATGATAATGGAGATCTTCATACAATGAGTGAATTTACTCAAACAAAAGAATTAAAATATGGTTGTGGTATATATACTTTTATTAAAACAGAATGAATATAGAAAAAAAACTCTGTATAGGAACTGTTAAATTTGGCTTAAATTATGGAGCAATCAATAATCAGAAAATCAGAATTAATGAGATTAAAAGAATTTTTAATTATTTAAATAATACAAATATTAACTTCTTAGATACTGCGTCATCATATGGAACTAGTGAGAAAACTATTGGAAAAATAAAAAGTAGGAAATTTAACATTATATCAAAAATTTATATTAAAAATATAGATTCAAATATTGAAAAATATTTAAAAAAATCTTTTCAAAATTTGAAGACAAAAAAAATTTATGGAATATTAATTCACAACTCAGAAATTCTTCTTAAAAAAGAATCATATAAAATTTATGAACAATTATGTATTTTAAAAAAAAAAAAATTAGTTAATAAAATTGGTATTTCAGTTTATGATACTGAAGTTTTAAACAAAATTATAAAAAAATTTAAATTTGATATTGTTCAGTTTCAAGCAAATGTTTTTGATCGATCCTTCTTAAAAAATCAAAAATTGAAATACTATAAATCTTTAGGAATGGAATTGCATGTACGATCTATTTTTTTACAAGGTGTTTTGTTGTCAAATAAAATTCCCAAAAAAATTCGTGATAATGGAAAGATTTTAAAAAAATATTATAATTACCTTAAAAAAAATAACTTAAACCCTCTAGATTTCTGCTTGAATTTTATTTTACAATTTAAAGAAATAGATAAAATTATAGTTGGAATTGATAATTTGAATAATCTAAAACAAATAATTAAATTTAAAAAAATAAACAAAAAATTTTTGACAAAAAAATTTATTACAAAAAATAAAAATTTAATTGATCCAAGAAAATGGTAATTAAAAATATTATAAAATTTTTAAAATTTATACTTTTGAATGAAGCATATAAATTTGAAAGTAAAAAAAGCATAAGAATTAGAATGAGAGGATATTTTAAATTTTATTCAAATAAAAAAAAAGAAAATATACCACTAAAGATCAAAAAAGAAATTACAAAACATAAATTAAAATCAGTTCTTAAAGAAAATAAACTTTTATTAAATTTATTTTTTGGAAATAAAGAAGTTGATAAAGAGCTGCTAATTAGACAATTTTTATTGATGAGATTTGGTTATTTTAATTTTAATAGATCACTGTTTTACTCTAAAGGATTAAATAATTGTTCTTTCGCCCATGCTATACCGAGTGATTGGTATTCTATAATTGAAAAAAATGATATTAAAATAAACAGATCTAAATCTAGTTTTTTATTTATTTTAAATCAATTTATTCATTTTTTTTTAGGATTATTTTCAATATTTGAAGTTGCTTATACAAATTTTAAAATATCAAATAAAATTTATAAAGAACCATATTCAGTATTTTATAATGCGGTCAGCGAAAAATGTTTTTCCAATCAAATTAATGATAAAAAAAATAAATTAAGTTATTCATTATTAGACTGGTATTTAGCTAATAAAAATACAAAAAAAAAAAATATAAATTTAATTATCCATAACAAAAAAATTAATAATTTTTTACATGGTGATATCAAGGTTATTTATAAAAAAAATTTATTTCCAAGACTTGAATTTCATATGTATTTATTATTTTTTCTACATTCAATTACTTTGTCTATATTTAGTTTGATCTCGATATTTTTTGGAAAATGGTATTATTCGTTGCTACTTAAGGACTCTATTTTAAATGCTTATGTCAAGTATTGTAGGAGAGATCTTTTGGCTAAAGAGTATTTATTTGATAATTCAAATTTTTTTTATAGGCCCATGTGGACTCATGAGATCGAAAAAAAACAATTAGATATAATTTGTTATTTTTATTCAACAAACTGCAGAGAGATAGAATTTGAAAAAAAAGACTCTTCAATTGGCTGGGGTTACGGTGCAATGAATTGGCCAATATATTATGTTTGGGATAATTATCAAAAAAAATTTATTGAAGAAATTTCTAGTTTTAAAAAAAAGATTATTATTAATGGACCTATTTATTTTATAGATAAACATGTAGTTTTAAAAAAAGTGAATAAAAAAATAATTACTGTATTTGATGTTTATCCAAGAAGAGAGTCTGTCATAAGAACAAGAATAGAACCTATATATTATTATAATAAAAATACTATTTGTAAGTTTCTTGAAGATATATTCTTTCTCTCAAAAGAGTTAAACTTTCATGTTTATTTAAAACAAAAAAGAAAATTGAGCCCAGAAGTACATTCCAAATATAGAAATTTAGTACAAAAGATTTCTACTGATGAAAATGTAACTATAATAAATACAGATGTAAGCCCAGTAAGACTTATTCAAAACAGTCATTTAAGTATTAGTTTACCATTTACCTCATCATCTCTGTATGCAAAGAAATTAGGAAAAAAAACAGTTTATTACGATTGTCAAAATATTATTGATAAAGAAAACATAGCCTCTCATGGTCTGCAGATTGTTTCTGGAAAAGAAGAACTCAAAAATTGGATTTATAAAAATTTATGAAACCTTTAAAAAGTAAAAGATTTTTAATTAGAGAATTCAATTTAAAAGATGTTACATCTAATTATCTTGATTGGTTTAAAGACCCAAAAAATAATTTCATAGTTAATAAATTTCAAAATATTAAAAAATTAAAAAAATATGCCACATCCCAAATTATAGATAAAAGTACTTATTTTTTCTCAATTTATGATTTAAAAAATAAAATTCATGTTGGAAATATTAAATTAAACAAAAAAAATTCAAAATATTTTATTTTGGGTATTTTGATTGGAAATTCTAACTATCAAGGTAAAGGAGTGTTTTATGAAGTTTTTTTAACTTTAAAGAAATGGATTAAAAAAGAAACCAACATAAAAACATTGAGAGCTGGTGTGGATATAAATAATACTTACTCAATATCTGCTTTTTTGAAATGTGGTTTTAAACCTGTTTCAAAGAATTCAAAAAAAATTATTTATGAAATGAAATTTTAATTATTTTGCATTTGAAAATTTCTTATCATTTAAAATAAATTCGTCAGGAGTTCCCAGCATATGATTAATTTTAGCCTTTGGATCATTTGACCATATTAAAACTTCTGGATCTTCATATAAAAAGTCACAATTTTTACAATAATCAATTAAATCAAAATCTGATTTTTTGTGTGCATTTCTTAAATTATTATATTTTTCACCATTCCATATTTCCTCAAAAGTTTTTTCTGATAAGTGCCCTAATATACTTTTTTCCTCATTAGGTGGTCCTAAAGTTTGGCAACAAGGTACAATGGCTCCCATTTTTCCGATAGATCCTCCTGACCTTATAGTAAGTTCAGGTGCAAAAGGTCTTCCGCAAGTTTTTTTTATTTTTCCGTTCCTAGAATTAGCTGAATTATCATAATTTCCACTCCAATTATGCATTTTCCAGACATAAGATGTTACCCCAAGTTCATTTATCACATTTTTTTTATAATTATTTAGTTGAAATTCAATTTCTTCATTATTTGTAATTAAATGATAAGTGCTAATTTGGCATTTACTATTTGTATCTTTTACATAATTTTTAGTTTCCAAAACGTTTTTTTTTATAAGATCAAAATTATCAACATTCATCCATTTAATATATTCATCCCTGTTATATCCAATAATACTAAATCTTATAAAATCTATTCCAGCATCAACAACACGTTTCATAAATTCACCATTAAGCCTAGCTCCATTACAATACATAAAACATTTAAGATTTTTTTCTTTAACAATTTTTACATATTTATCTAAATCTTTAGCCATTGTTGGCTCACCACTACCTTCAAGATTAATTTGAGGATTTCCATGTTTAGGAACTATTTCATCCAATATTCTTTTAAATTCATCTAAAGGCATTTTTCTTTTAAATGAAGCACCACGTCCAGGATTTGTTTGAGGGCACATTTGACATGTATAGTTACATCCCCCAAAAACTTCCATAACAATTCTTTGAAGATTTAAATTTTTCATTTAGAGTTTTATATTGATATTAATAATTAAGTAAACTAATTAATTATTTATATGAAAAAAGCTTTGAAAAAGTTAATTTTAATTTTACTTAAAATTAATTTGATCAAATTATTTTTTGACCGTTTTGCAAACTGGTATTTAAAAAATCTTCAAGACACATCTAATTCTTATGAGATAATTAATATTAGAGTTATAGGAACTGAAGGAGGAAAATATTTTGCAAAAAAATATTCTAATTATATTTCCTCTAAGATAGACCTTACAGATAAAAATTTTTTAGATATTGGATGTGGAGATTTAAATCTTTTGAGTGCATTGAATATGGTCAATCCACCAAAAAATTATTATGCTTTTGATATAAATATTGGAAATATTTTACATGGAATTAAATTTTGTAAGAAAGAAGGAATTAATATTAATAATTTGATTTACGAAACTGGAGGTAATTTTCAATTTAAAAAAATAAATAGTAACGAAATTGATTTTGCTTTTTCGCACTCTTTGTGTTGTCATTTAACAATAAATACTTTGAGTATATTATTAAAAAATCTAAAACCAAAAATGAAAAAAAATTCGATATATGCAACTAGTTTTATTTTTGATGATAGAAATGATGAATATTATAATGAAAAAATAAATATTAAATGGGACCTAATTGATCCTTTTTATAAAAATAAATATAAGATAGAGAGTTATTTTCTAAGAGATCCATATCATTATTTACCAAACACAATCAAAAAAATTGCTTTGGATAATGGTTGGGAATTACTAAAAATAGAGGAACATGGCCATGAATTGCAAAAAGTTGCAATATTAACTCCAAAATTTTAATTTACTCAAAATTAGAGTATAAAGAATTATAGCTCTTAGATTATTTTCAGTTAATATCGAATTAGTCATATTAATTCTCCCAAATTTTTTATTTGATTTATTAATGTTTAAATAATCAGCATAAAATATTTTTTCATTAGTGTTGGACAATACAACTTTATCTGTTCTTTCATTATAGTTAATTTTTTTTTGTCCATAAGGATATGAAAAATATTTAATGTAGTTCTTATAATTTTTAAGTTTTTTATGATTTAAATAAATCATTTTTTTTAAATAATTCTTTTTTAAAGTAGTGCAATTTAGATGATGAAATAAATGACTTCCAAAATAACAATATTTATTTTTATCTATTTTTTTTAGATCTTTTTTACTAAGGAAATATTTGTTGTATTTTTTTAAATTAATATTTTTTTTATATTTTTTAATTAAATAATCCATATTATTAATTTTATAATATTCGGTAATAGGTATTTTCTTTAAATTCATCAATTCGTTTAAAAACATTGGCCACATTATTTTTTTTTCGACAACATCAAAATTTAAAAAATTAATTGAATATACTTTGTTTTTTGTAAGTATAGGTAAGGCATTTCTCATATATGACTTGCAACCATCATCAAATGTTACGAGGATGTTAGAAGTTTTTTGATCAAAATTTTCAAAATTTGGTTTAAGAATATTATAATTTTTTTTGATGAATTTGATTTGTCTAATGAAATTTTTTAAATATACATTTAAATCATTTTTTTTATAAAAATCATCAGGTCTATCGTTTACGTCGTGATACATTAGAACCACTAAATTATTTTTAAAAAATATATTAATAAAGTTAAAAATCACTTTAATTCCTAAAATATTTAATAAAAATTTTTTAATTCTTTGCTTCATGAAATATTGATTTCAATTTTTTCTCATTAAATTTATCAAAAATTTTGTTTATATAAATTATATTAATGTTTAGTTTATTTTTTGATATTTTTTTTTTAAAAACTTCTTCTAATTGTTTAATACCGTTAACTTTAAAGTAGTATCTTTTTTGTAAAATTCTAATTAAGTTAATTTTTGAGTCTTCTGATATTATTTTTTTTTTGAATGAAAAAAAAATTGGACAAATGCCAAATTTTATAAAATCAAAAACACTATGTGAACCTCTGTAAACTCCAAAATGACAATTAACTAAATCATATTCTAATTTTTTACTTGAATATTTTAAGTTAGGAAGCTTTTTTAAAATTTGATAATTAATAATTTTTTTATGAATGTGTTGTAAATTTGGGTGTAGTCTTAATATTATATTTAAATTTTTTTGTTTTTCAGCAATTTTATAAGCAACTTTAAATAATTTTTTTGATTCTGATACAATTCCCTCAGGACAAAATATACAAAATAATTTTTTATAATTTTTTTGTGTTTTTATTTTTTTCAATTTAGAGTTTGTTTTCCCTATATTAATAACTTTATTTAAAAAAATTTTTTTATTTATTAAAATTTTTTTATTTTGATTTGAAACAGTTAAAATTTTATGAGGAAATGTATTTGTTATTTTATTATTTAATAATGAATTATAGTGATTAAAAATATAATTATGTTGAAAACCTATCATTGTACATTTTGGATATTTTTTTTTTAAATTAAAAATTACTTTTTCATGACAGAAGCCTTCCAATGTTGTTATAAAGTATTTAGGAGTATGAAAGTCTAAAATTTTTTTAATATTTTTTTTTATTCTGAAAATCTTTGTTGTAGAGCCATGAAACACTTTACTTAATATAAACAAATAAATTTTTTTCTTTTGTAAATTTTTTTCTAAAAAAAATTTTTTTAAAAAAAATGAAAATAACTTTACTTGTTCAGATAAAATTTTCAATTCATCTAAAAAAGTCAATCTTTCAGAAATTATAATTTTGTCATTATTAATTTTATTTGAATTAACATGATTAATATAAATAGTTTGATATTTAGATAATTTTGAATTTAAAAGTTTAAAATATTTTTCTTCGGAATTTTTAAAAAGATGACTTAAAATTAAAATTCTTTTTTTTTTAATTTTATTAATTACTGTAGGGTTTTTTTTTAAAAAAAAAATTTCAAAAATTCTCCATAAAAAATAAAGTACAGAACCCAATACACTTTTGAAAAAAAAATTTATTTTATTTGTGTGATTTAAAATATCATGATATCCATCAAGATAAGCATCATGGTTTCTCTGAATATGAAGAATAGGAAGATTTAGAATATTTTTTGTATTTATGTTTTTGTCTATGATTTCATTGAAAATATTGCAAATTTTATTATATGAATTAATTTCCATATGTTTAAATAACATTTATGAAATATAAAGTAATAGAAAATTTTATACCCCCAAGTGACTGTGATATACTTATAGAAGAGTCAAAAAAACATCTTACAAAAGATGATTTTTTAAGTATTTTGAATAATAGAAAATCAATTTCTTCATCTAGTCCTTATTTTTTATCATTGTTAAAGAAATCTAAAAAGTGGGGTGAACTTCATAAAAAATTAAATTCTCAGGAATTTTTAGAATTAATTAAAAAGGAACTTAAAATAGAAAAAAGTTATTCTTATAAAGTAACAAGTTTTTTTTTTAATGAAAAGCCTAATATATTTTTACAAAAATATAAAATATTAAATCAATTAAAAACTGCATCATTAAATTTTAAATCATTACTAAAATATATATCTTTTAGATTATATAGAAACATAAGTAGAATAATTAAATATAAATTCACAAACGAAAATTATTTAGAATTGCTTTATGATTATTCTATTTCTCCAAATGGATATAAAAGAGAAATACATAGAGACTCTGATGCTAGGACATTCGTATTTTTGCTATATTTAAATAATTTATCTAAAAGTGGAGAAGGTGGGGAACTTGAAATTTATAAGTATAAAAAAGATAAAGATAAAATACCATCAAGACCAAGAATTGAGGATTGCCAAATGGTTGAAAGTATTTCACCAAAACCAGGACGTTTAGTCATTTTTTTAAATTCATTTGATAGCCTTCATGGTGTAAGCGAAATGAAAAATCATAATGAATATAGATATTTTTTATACGGTTCATTTACACTCCTTGCAAAAAAAAATATTTATTTAAACAAAAGCTCAGGATCATTGCCAACTGATTATAATTTATTTGATTAGGTATGAAATATAAAATTGATGTTATTATACCTAGTTTGGGAGGTCCCAAATTATTGAAAACAATTAAAAGTTTGAATAAAGGATCATGTAAACCAAAAAAAATAATATGTGTGGTCTACAATAAAAAAAAAAATAATTTTAAACAAAAATTTAAAAATACTAAAATATATTTTACCTCAAAAAAAGGACAAATATTACAAAGACATATAGCATTTAAGAAGACAAGTGAAAAATATATCTTACAGTTGGATGATGATGTTACTTTAAAAAAAGATTGTTTGGAAAAATTAGTGGTAAATTTAAATAAAATTGGTAGAAAAAATGTTGTTGGCCCCATTTACAAAGATCAATATGGAAAGCCTATGCACAAAATTATAAGAAATAAATTTCAATTACTTTATGATTTATATCATTATTTAATTTGTAATTCTAAATTTGGGAATAAAAAATCTGGAAGCCTGACACCAATTTTTTTAGCGTACGGAGTAGATGCAAGTTGTAATAATATAAAAAAAATAAATAATACTGATTGGTTACCTGGTGGATGTGTTTTAGGTTACCGTTCAGAATTTATTCAAAAACCAAAATATCCTTTTAAAGGGAAAGCTTATTGTGAAGATATTTTTTACTCTATTTTAAGAAAGAAAAAAAAAATTAAACATAATGTTGTATTTGATGCAAAAGTGAGGACTTTTAAAAGTGAAACCGATATTAAATCTTTTTTAAGTGAAGCAAAAGTTAGATATTTTTTAATTAATAAATTTAATAGAGATAAAAAATTAAGATTTTTTATTTGGTTAATGTTAGAGTTTTTTAAAAAGATATTTTTTCAGCTAGTTAAATAAAGTATGTCAAAAAAAAAAATATTAATACTAGAAAAAATTCACGAATCAGGAATTAAAATTTTAAAAAAAAAATTTAATGTGACAGTAAATATAAATTTACGTAAAAATGAGATTTACAAAAAAATTAAAAATTACCATATTATAATAATTAAAAGTACAACCTCTGTTGATTACAAACTTTTGAGTTATTCTGAAAAACTTGAATTAGTAGGAAGAGCAGGGACAGGATTGGATAACATTGATTTAAATTTAATAAAAAAAAATAAAATTAAGTTATTGCATACTCCAAATTCAAGTACAGAAGCAGTTGCAGATTTTACAATCATGTCAATTTTATTAGGAATCAAAAATTTTTCTAGGGCTATTAAAATGGTTTCAAATTCAGATTATCGTAGAAGCTTATTGATGGGAAAAAATATATCAGAAATCAATGTTGGCATAGTTGGTTACGGTAAAATTGGTAAACTTGTTTCAAAAAGACTAAAGAAATTAGGTGCTAAATTATCAATTTTAGATCCCAAAATTAAAAATAAAATGACATTAAATAAAATTTTAAAACATTCAGATGTAATTTCTTTTCATTTGCCATTAATTAAAGAAACAAAAAATCTTATTGGTTATGAAGAAATGAAAAAAATGAAAGAAGGTGTCATATTAATAAACACATCCAGAGCGAAAATTTTTAATAAAAACTTTTATAAAACTTCAAAAAAATTTTTACTGATTACGGATGTTATAAGTCCAGAGCCTTCTTATAATTCAAAAAATAATAAAAATTTTAAACATGTGTGGCTCAAAAAAGATAATATAATTTTCACTCCACATATGGCGTCAATGACAAACGAAACTCAAGAAAAAATATCTATGGAGCTTGCAAACAAGATAATTCGATATTATGATGTCTGATTTAAACTTGATACTCGTTTAATTTTAAATAATAAATCATTTATCAATTAAATTTTATTACTATATAAAAACATTGATAACCTAATGCAATTTATAGATTTAATAACTTCATTGTTTTTTTTATCTGGATTTTATTTTTTTAGAAGCACAATTTTAATTTCTTTAAATTAGAAATAGTAATTTCAAATATTTCAGATGGATTTTATCAAAATTTTACAATTTCATTATTAGTTAAAAAATAAATTTGGAAACTTCGCAACTAGAGATATTTTTAATCAAAATAAAAAATTCTATAACGCCTATTTATTATAAAAGCTAGATAGTTCAAATCTTATTGAATGTCTTAAAATAAATTAATTTACTTGTTGAGAATATTAAATTACACAAATTAGATAAAATGAAAATATGCTTAATTTCAGAAATCTATCACCCAAGTTTTGGAGGCCAATATTCTGCCATAAACAACATCATACAAATTTGTGAATATAAAAATATAAAATATAAATTAATACACAAACATAGTTTTATTTATAAAAATAAAATTCTATTAAATAGAACTTTAGCTAAATATGATATAGTTCATATTTTTGGAGGCTGGACACTTTTTTATTTAAAAATTAATCAAATATTAAATAAATTAGATAAAAAAATTATATTACATACAATGGGACTTTTTGAACCCCATTCATTTGGTCAAAAAAAGATTAGAAAAAAATTTGCATGGTATTTTTATCAAAAAAATATTTTATTAAGAGCAAATTTATTACATTGTGGTTCAAAAACTGAGGAATCTAATTTAAAAAAATTAAATAAAAATTTTCGAACAATAGTTTTGCCTTTTTGTGTAAAAAAAAAATATATTAAAAAAAATTATTCTAAAACAATATATAAAAAGTGTATTTTTTTTTCAAGACTTCATAATCAGAAAGGTTTAGACAAGCTTATAAAAGCATGGAAAGAAATAGATCATAAAAATTGGAGATTAGATATTGTTGGATTTGGTAATACAGAATTTTATAAAAAAAAATTTAATCTTGAAAATTATAAAAAAATTAAATTTTTAAAACCCGTTATTAATGAAAATAAAAAATTTTTAATTTTTGATCAATATGATTTTCTAGCGCTACCATCTTCAAGTGAAAGTTTTGGATTGGCTATACTAGAGTCGTTAGCAAGAAGAGTTCCAGTATTAACAACAAACAATACGCCCTGGTCTGATATTCAAACAAAAAATTCAGGTTGGATTATAAATAATTCTTTTATTGAATTAAAATTAGTATTAAATGAAATTTTTAATATATCAGATGTAGAATTTTTTAAAAAAAAGAAAAATACAATTAACATTATTAAAAATTTTAATATAGAAAAAGTGTCAAAATTATATCTTAATTTGTATAAACACTTGTACAAATCTTAAAATATCATTTTTTTTTTTCATAAATAGCTATAAATATTAATGCCAATAAAATATTTAATAAAATTAAATACCAGCCAAAGTAAAATTGGCTAAAAATTAACAAGCTATTTATTATATTGAAAAAAATATTTAATTTAAAAACAAAAAATTTATTGGTATTTTTTTTTATAGTAGGTTGTAAAAAGCTATAATTAGATGTGTCTGCCCAAGGCATTTTTCCCTGAAGTGTTTTTTTTACTAATGAAAGAGAACAATCTAAAATTGGATAAATTAATAAAGAGACAGCTATATTTAGCATCCCAGTTATCATTAACTCTAAGAATATAAATCCATTAATAAAACCAATTTGAATACTACCACTGTCACCAAGATAAATTTTGGCATTTGGCTTATTATAATAAATAAAAATTATTAGTGATGGTATGAGATAAGCTACTAAATCTAAAGAAAAAATATTTAAGTTAATTATATTTCCTAAAATAAATAAATTAAAAAAAACAAATAAAGTATTTGTTGCTAAAAATCCGTCAGATCCATCTGTGAAATTTGTGATATTTAAAATATAAACCCACAAACACATGCAAATAAAAATTGATACTTTAATTGGAATAACCAATTGATAAATTGGTATGGAGGTTATTGAAAAATAAACACAAACTAATTGAAAAAATAATCTTACTTTGGGATCAATTGGTTTGAAATCATCAACTGTAGATATAAGAAATAAAATAGTAAAACAGATAATTGTAAAAATAAAATTATTAGGTAAAATTTTAAATAAACCGTCTTCGATAAAAAAATGAAGCATTAAAATAAATAATAAATTTAAATAAATAACGATACCTGAGGATGTAACTGTAATTGGATTATTAAATTTCATTGATTTATCAATTAAACCAAATCTCTTTGCAATGTTTTTGTATATGTTAAAAAAAATAATATTTACAAAAATTAATACTGTGAAAATAAAAAAAATTAACATGTTAAGTAATGAATTTAATATAAAGTTAGCAATTTAATATATATATATAATATCAAATATTATCTCTATGAATAGAATTTTATATAAATTTGCCCCTGTAAACAATTATTATAATTTATTATATAAACTAATTTTAATCACAAATACTAAAAGATTTATTTATATACTTATATTTTTATTTTTTTTATTTTTTTCAGCAATTTTTGAAATTTCATTACTAGGATTCTTATTTGTTCTTATAAAAGTATTTATGGACCCACAGTATTATGATGGAAATATTTTATTTAAATTTTTTTTAAACACTTTTAATATAAAAAATAATGATCAATTAATTTTCTATTTAAGTATATTTTTTATAATTACATGTGTAACTGCAGGAATATTCCGCTTATTCTTTCATTACCTTTTATCAAGATATGTTTATGTTTTTGGAAAAAAAATTACCAATTTGTGTTATCAAAAAATTCTTTATGGAGATTATGCAAATTTATATTCTCGTAATACAAATGAAAGTCTGAGTATTTTTCAAAAAATGTCAATTATAAATGATAGTTTTTATGTCACTTTATTTATGATTTTTAATTTAGTTACATTTTTTTTTATTTTTAGTATTTTATTATATATTGATTTTTTTATAACACTTTATGCTAGTTTATTTTTTATAAGTATTTATTTAATTGTAATAATTATTTTTAAAAAAAAAGTTTTCCTTAATGCTTCTATGATTTCTGATGAACAATTTTTTAATATTAAAATTTTAAGAGAAACTTTTAATGGTTTTAGAGATATTTTAATTAATAACTATCAAAAATTTTATAATAGTATATTTGATAAATCTTACTCAAGATTAATAAAAGGAAATGAGCAAAACAGATTTTTATACGCTGCGCCAAGACCAGTTATTGAGACGTTTTTACTTTCAAGTATAGGAATCGTAATTAGTCTGAATGCTAATAATTATAATTCACTGGAAAAACTTATTCCAATGATAGCTGTACTTGCTGTAGCATCTCAAAGAATTTTACCAATACTAAATCAACTCTACAGCGGTCATATGGCAAATGTAGATGCCACACCACATATTTTTTTTATTTTAAATTTTTTAAAAAAATCAAATAAAACAAGAAAGAGTCAAAAAAAAATTAAACCTTTAAAATTTAGAAAAAAAATTACTTTAAAAAATGTTTCGTTTTCTTATTCAAATGATCTACAAAACCCTGTCCTAAAAGATATAAATTTTACTATAGTCTATGGCTCAAGGATTGGAATAATTGGTAATAGTGGATCTGGAAAAAGTACCCTTGGAGATTTAATTTTAGGCTTGTTGGATCCATCTGAAGGAAAAATCTTTGTTGATGGCAAAACAATTATTGATAAAAAAAATAGTTGGTACACCAATGTTTCTAGTGTGCCACAAAATATCTTTGTCACAGAACAATCAATTGTTGAAAACATAGCATTTGGAAGACCAAAAAATAAAATAGATATTAATGATGTAAAAAGAGCTGCAGAAAGTGCACAAATATCTAAATTTATAGATGCAAGGGAAGACAATTATAATAGTTTGATTGGTGAAAAAGGTTTAAAAATATCAGCTGGTCAAAGACAAAGAATAGCTATTGCTAGAGCTTTATATAAAAAATCAAAATTAATAGTTTTTGATGAAGCTACTAGCTCATTGGACTCAAAATCAGAAAAAAAAGTTTTAAATACCATTTATGGATTAAATAAAAAAAATTATACTTCTATTATTATTTCACATAAATTAAATAATTTGAGGAGGTGTGATCATATTTATAAGATTATTAATTCAAAATTAATTAAGATAAGATAAATGAATTTAAAAAAAATTGTATTTTAAACTAATTTAAATTAAATTATGTTAATTAAACTTTTAAAAAAAATTAGAAAATTTATTTTACCACATTGGACAGATATCAATGATGAAATCTTTAATTTTGAAAATTTAAAAAAAATCCTTCATCTAGGTCCTGGTCTTAATAAAATTAGAAATACTATTTCAATTGATATTAACTCCTCAACAAATCCAGATATTGTTTGGGATTTAAATAAAATTCCATGGCCATTAGACGATAATTCAATTGATACCATTATAGCAATGAACGTAATTGAACATTTAGATGATACGGTATCCATTGTAAGAGAAATACACAGAGTTTCAAAAGAAGATGCAACTATAAATATTCTTGTTCCACATTTTAGTTCCGCTGCAGCTTTTATTGACCCAACACATAAAAGTTATTTTAGTTTCAGAACTTTTGATTATTTTATTAATTATTCTGAAATTGAAAAAGATTATGGGTTTTATGATAAAGTTAGATTTGAGATATTAAATAGATATATCGAGATTTCTACATTTTGGAGATATATACCCTTTATTCTTTATTTGGTTAGAAAATTTCCTAAAATTTGGGAAAAATATTTTTGTTATATCATAAGAGGTGATGCAATTTTTTTAAGATTAAAGGTTAAAAAATAAATTACATGAATTTAATTAGACTTAAACTTTTTTTTAATCGTTTCTTTAATGCTTTGAAAATTGGTAATTTTTTTTTTGGAGGAAGATATTTAAAAATTCCTAAATATATTAAAATTAGAGGAAAAAAAATAAATTTGAGCTTACCAGACGAATATGGAGTCAAGATAACTTTTGCCGAAATATTCTTAGATGATACTTACGAATTAAACTGGATTAGAAAGTTCTCAAAAAAAAAAAAAATTGAAATTAAATCTATTTTAGATATAGGAGGAAACTGTGGATTAACATCTTTAAAACTAAGATCACATTTTCCAAATAGTCTTATTCATTGTTATGAACCTAATTTAGATTTAATTAAATATATAGAACCGAATTCAAAAAATGGAAACTTCAAATGTTTTTTTGAGGCAATTGGAAATCATTCAGGAAAAGTAAAACTTAATACTGAAAATAATGAATCTGTCTTATCCAGTATAGAAGTAGATGAAAAGGGTAATATTAATCAAATATCTATCGACGAAGCTTATAAAAGGTTTGGTTTAGAGTACATAGACATAGTTAAAATGGATTGTGAGGGTTCAGAGTGGGAAATTTTAAGCAATAAAGAAGTGTTTCAAAAAGTTAAATTTATAACAATGGAATATCATTTAGGCACAAATAATTATGATCATAATAGAATAACAAACGCACTAGAAAAAATAGGCTTTCAAATAGTTTCAGAAATTAAAAATACTAATGATTGTAATTATGGAATAGCTGTAGCATACAACAAAAGTGTATTCATTTAAATTATTTTGAGTCTGTTGAAAAAAAATAATTTTCTTGTGAAAATTTGAAAGAAAATTTTTTTTTTGAAATACATTTGTATTTACTATCAATGCTTTTAAAAAACTTTTTTACTTTAAACAAATTACCTTTTTTTATTTCTATTAAGCAATTAGGTTTATTTGCTTTGAAGATTTTTTTTGCTCCATTAAGTAAGCTTATTTCATGACCCTCTACATCAATTTTGATAAAAGAAATATTTTTAAAATTAAAATTATCTAATTTTTTTGTCTTTATATTGATTTTTTTAAATTTTCTAAATTTTTGATTTAATAAAATTTTCTTTTCTAATGTTGCAAACCCATCTAATTCAAATCTTTTATAATATGGAATTATTAGATTTTCATTTTTATCTTTATTAGATAATGCGTAATTGAATATTTTAATATTTTTACAATTATAATTTTTAAGATCATTTAAAATAAATTTATTTGGTTCAAAGGAATAAATTTTGATTATTTTTGACTGTTTAGAAAGTGCATAAGAAAATAAACCTTTATTACAACCAATATCTATTGCATTTCCTTTGCTCGAAATTAGTTGCTTTAGTTTAAACAGTTCATTTTCTTTATTTTCACTAAAGTAATAAATAAAATATTGAATTTTTATACTAAATGAACTTGCTGATAACATAAGAAAAATTTTAAGAATTTTTCTTGAAATAGAGAAAATAATTCGTCTTAAGATCATTTATTATCTTTAATATTTAATTCTTTTATTTGAATCATTATTCCTTAGCAATTATAGTAAACTTACTATATTGCTAACAAAATTAAATCAAATTTAAAAAATGATAATTTCAAAAACACCATACAGAATTTCTTTTTTTGGTGGAGGTACAGATTACCCAGATTGGTATAGAAAATTTGGAGGAGAAGTCGTTTCTACTACAATAGATAAATATGTTTATATTACAGCAAGATACTTACCACCTTTTTTTGATTATAAATATCGAATTGTTTATTCAAAAGTAGAAACTGTTAATAGAGTAAAAGACATTCAGCATATAGTTGTTAGGAGTCTTATTAAAGAGTCTAAAATTAAAAAGGGTATAGAATTACATTATGATGGTGATCTTCCTGCAAAAAGTGGAATGGGATCAAGCTCATCATTTGTTGTAGGTTGTATGAATGTTTTTTTAGCTTTAAATAAAAAATTAATTGATAAAAAATATTTAGCTCTAAAAAGCTTAAATTTTGAACAAAATGTTTTAAAAGAAGTTGTTGGATCCCAAGATCAGGTTGCAGGGTCATATGGTGGTTTTAATTCTATAAAATTTAACACAGATGGGTCTTTTATTGTAAAGCCAATTAAATTAAAAAAAACTATTAAAGAAAAATTAAATAAAAGATTGTTTTTAGTATTCACTGGCTACCAAAGAAGAGCCCATGATTTCGCAAGTTTATATGTCAAAGATCTTATAACTAATAAAATACCTGAAATGAATTCAATTCAAGAGCATGTTAATCTTTCAAAGAATTATCTTACAAAAGGTAAGCTTGATGACTTTGGGTATTTACTTCATGAAAGTTGGAGTAAAAAAAAGGAATTAAGCAAACATATATCCTCTAATTTTATTGATAATCTTTATAGAAAAGGACTAAAAAATGGTGCTATAGGGGGTAAAATACTTGGTGCAGGAGGAGGTGGATTTCTTTTATTTTATGTAGATGAAAAAAAAATACACAAATTTAAAAAATCATTCAAAAATTACACAGTAATTCCATTTAAGTTTGAAAATAAAGGGTCAAAAATCATTTTTAATAATGAATAATTTATTTTAAAAATTTATATGTCAGTATTTATTTTTATTTAGCTTTATTAATATTTTTTTTAATTGATTGTAAAAATTATTATAGCAATACTCAAAATATAATTTGCTTTTATTAGCAGCTTGTTGGTCAGATTTTTTATCTCCAATCATAAAAGATTTACTACGATCAATCATCCATTTTTTTGTTAAATTAATTATCATCAAATTTTCTGGTTTTCTCAATTTACTTCTTTTATTGTATCTTTTAATTGGAGCACCTTTTAAATAAGGACAATATTGCATATCATTTATAAAACATCCCTCTTTAAAAATTTTTTTTTTTATTAATTTGTAAAATATTAAATAATTTTTTTCTGTGAACATACCTCTTGCTATACCAGACTGATTTGTAACGATAAAAATATTATAATTTTTTTTATTTAGATATTTTAATCCTTTAATAACATTTAATTTTAAATCAAAATTTTTCATATTATTCACATACCCATAATCGTGATTTATTACTCCATCTCTATCTAGAAATGCTGCTGGTTTTTTAAATTGTTTATGAAAATTATTTTTAACTAAATTTAAATTTTTGTAAGTACCTATATCGATAAATTTAGACTTACTCACTTTACCCTTAATTTTTTTTTTATTTATTAGAGTATTTAAAATAGAATTTTCTAAAGAAATATTATTTTTTGGGATTTTTTTAATTATATGATTTTTTAAAAAATAAATACCAGCATTCATTAATTTTCCATTAAAATTGATAAATGACTTATTGTTTATCTTTAAATTAGCAAGGGTGTTGTTAGATAAATAATTTTCATTTTTAGTAAGAAATATTGAATTATATTTGTCCTTTTTAAGAAAAAAATCATTTAAATTACAATCAATAAAAGA
>Ga0181607_10000293_pt1 | contig 41627 bp, 30 predicted proteins | sample 041ome_9_FD_132420 | JGI IMG/M metagenome (GOLD analysis project Ga0181607, IMG submission 132420) | Coastal salt marsh microbial communities from the Groves Creek Marsh, Skidaway Island, Georgia - 041413US metaG (megahit assembly) | ecosystem: Environmental > Aquatic > Marine > Intertidal zone...
TCGTATTGGTTGGGCACGAAAGGCACAGCCAGTAGCTCCATCCCTGCCTGCTCGGGAAGCCGATCGGCTTTACGATTGTTGCACCGCCTACAGGAGGTCACTACATTCGTCCAAATATCGAGGCCGCCTTTGGACAGCGGATGCACATGATCGCGGGAAAGATCCTGATAACCGAAAACCTTGCCACAATAGAGGCAGAGGTTGCAGTCACGTCGAAAGAGGAATTTGTTCTCGAGAGGAGGGTCGGCGAACACATCGTGAACTTTGCCGTCGCAGGCAACGATGCTTGGCAGCTTGAGCACCGACTGAATACCGCTGCGATTCAGCCCGCCGCGCATCTCGAAAACGGTGTCGCCTAATGACCAGATAACCTGCTCTTTAACCAGCAGCGTCGCGGTCTCTTCGCGCGTGAGCCAGCTCACCGGAATACCTGCTTTGTTCAATCTTAGAATCTTCGCATTCACACCGAATCACTCGCCTCCAAGGACATTGATCGATCACGCTCGTTTCTTTACTGACTGATGCTTTTTGCTCTTTTTATTATAGCTTGAGTCTACACCTGTAGGGGCAATACTACACGCGGCTATATACCGACTGTCTTCCACTCCCTTTTCTTTCCCCTCTATCGATTATCGGCAAGAGGCGATTCTGCTCCAGTGCAGACAGACTCACCTAGCCTCTTAGCGCGGCAGCTTCTAGTTTGCGCTGGCGCCTTCGCTCAGGCCCGCCGCTAGTCAGCCAGTAGAGTCCGTGAATGCCAATTAGCATAAGGGCGAATAGCGGCAGTGTGCCATAGTCGGCGCCGCCAACCTGAAAATAGAACACCGCGTTATAGTCGCGATTCTCGGTTGGATGGCGCGCGGTGACGACACCAATATAGGCGCCTTTCTCTTCGAATGTGTATTCCGTGCTGTAATAGCCGCCATCTTCGATCCGCGGCTCTTCATAGAATACCGTGAGCGCGTCGAGGTCTTCTATCGCTTCGATATCTGACCACGCTGCAAAGCGGCCGAGCTTATCAACGTCTTTAATAATACGCAGATCGATTAGCATGTCGGGCAGCAGCTCATGGAGGTATTCCATAACGAACACGGAACGCGCGACATCGGGGATATCCTCACAGTGCTCTTCGGCCTCGCTCTGTTCAGGCTGGAAAACCGTGAAGTGAGCTTGCAAAAAATTGATGCTAATAAGACATACGTCGTCTTCGAATGCGACGCCGCCATGACCAAGCGCCGGCGCAGAAGTAAGAAGCAGCGCAGCGCTGAGGAATACTGGGAGGAGTCGGTTCATTCTCTGTCTCAATTTATCAGTGTGATAGTGCAGTAGTTCAATCAGCTAGCTGCCGGCTTCACCTACCAGGCGATGGTCGAGCCATCGTAGTTATAAAATTGACCTGTGTTGGCGCCGCTCAGGCCATCGATCACCTTCAGCATCCCGCTGACACTCTCGGGCGCATCGATGTTGCCATTAGGCCCGCCCATATCGGTGCGGACCCAGCCCGGATGCAGCGTCGTGACGGCGATGCCCTCGGGCGCAAGGTCTATTGCGAGGGTTTTTACGACCGAATTGAGCGCCGTCTTCGAGCTGCGGTAGATGGTTGAGCCACCGCGGCCATTGTCTTCGATCGAGCCCATCTTCGAGCTGATATACACCAGCTTCTTGCCATTACCCTTACGCACATTTTCGATAAGCAGTTGTGTTAGCAGCATCGGAGCGACAGCATTCGTATAAAGAACCTCGGCCATTGCAGGTCCTTCGACGTGACCAAAATTGGCATCTCGTGGCCCATAGACTCCCGCATTGTTGATAAACACGTCGATTGGCTCGTCGTTTAGCAGGTCGACAGCCTCGCGCATCGACGCCTCATCAGTCACATTCATCTCAACGAGCGAGAGCTGGCCGCTGTGCTTTAGTGTTAGCGCAGTGAGGTCAGTCGCTGTCGCGATGTCGCGGCAGGTAGCAATTACCCGTTGCCCGCGCGCGAGCAGCTGCTGCACAAACTCAAGGCCGAGGCCACGATTACAGCCAGTGATGAAATAAGTAGACGTTGACATAGCGAACTCCGAGCGGGTGAAGGACTAGGGGCAATCTCTGATCAGCATGACCGGTTCTCTCTGTTATGAGTCGAAGCCCAAGCTGTTATACTTTTGTAATTGTACCTCAGGCGATCTTAAAACTGTGGCTGAAGTAGTTCGTTCGTCGCTTATTGCTAGTCGCTTATTGTAAGTCGGCTAGCGCCTGAGGATACGAATCAAAGAGAGACTACGACCATCATGACGACACACAACCTCACGCTCCGCCTCATTACCGCCGCGCTCGGCGCGCCCTTTTTATTGGCGGGCATTGCCCATGGGCAGAATGCGCCGACCGAGCAAAATGTCGAAGAAATAGTCGTGATAGGTGTTGTACCGGGTGGCGCAGGCATCGACCGAAATAAGATTCCCTATCCCGTGCAGACCGCAGATGCGGCAGCAATACAGCAGGCCGACAGCGCCAGCCTAGCGGACTTTCTCCGCCGCGGCTTCGGCAGCGTCACGCTTAACGACGCGCAGAATAATCCGCTGCAGCCAGATCTTCAGTACCGCGGTTTCACCGCCTCCCCATTGCTCGGCCTTGCACAGGGCTTGAGCGTTTATCAGAACGGCGCACGCATCAACGAGCCGCTCGGTGACTCGGTCAATTGGGATCTCATGCCGCAATCGGCTATCGCCGGCGTAACGCTAACCGGCGGTACAAATCCCCTCTTCGGACTCAACAGCCTCGGCGGGTCACTCGGTATTCGCATGAAAACCGGCTTCGAATTCGAAGGCTCTCAGCTCGGCGTGCGCACCGGCTCGTTCGGACGCACAACCGCATTCCTCGAGACCGGCGGCAATAACTACGACGGCACCGAAGGCTTTGCCTATTACCTTAACGTCGAGTCGTTCGACGAAGACGGCTGGCGCGACCAATCCGCTTCAGAGGCGCTTAACGCCTACGCGAGCGTTGGCTGGCGCGGCGAGCGCGGATCGATTAATGCCGATCTGCAGCGCGGCGACTCGAATCTTCGCGGCAACGGCGCGGCGCCAGTTGAGCTTCTTGCTCTGAATCGTGCCGCAATTTTTACGGCGCCCGACATCACCGAAAACGATCTACTGATGGCGGCGCTCGACTTCGCGTTTGAGCTCACGCCCACGCAAACTCTCAGCGGCAACCTGTACAATCGCCGCAACACAACTGATGCCTTTAACGGCGACGGCTCCGAGTTCGGCGTGTGCAACTTCGGCGGTAGGCCAACGCTTATCGAGGCGCTCGAAGACGACGACCTCGAAGAGATTGGGCTCGACGACGACGATCTCTGTGACAATCAGTTCGCCAGCGCCGATGCGCTAGAGGACTATCTCAATACCCTAGGTTCTGACGACGAGTTTAATCTCGAAGACTTCACCGACGACCTCTCGGGAACCGGAAGGCTCAGCGACGAGGCTATCAACAATATTAGCCGACGCACGCAGCGCAGCCGCGGCATAGACCTGCAGTGGAGCAATACCTCACCGGTAGCAGGTTTCGACAACCAGCTCATCGTCGGCGGCGCCTATTTCCGCGGTCTGTCTACTTTCGACTCAGTGATAGAGCTGTCCGATCTAGACCCCATCACGCGCGTAACCATCGGACTCGGCACGGGCACATTTGTCGATGCCGAGGCTACATCTGTCACAACGGCGACACGATCAACTAGCCTGTATTTCACTAACACAACTCAGTTAACCGACTCGCTCGCGCTCACCCTCTCCGCGCGTGCCAACGACACCGACGTCAGGCTGCAAGATATCAGCGGAGTGAGACCCGAACTCAACGGCGAACATCGCTTTCTGCGCGTCAACCCTGCCGCAGGACTCACCTGGCAATCCAATGCAGACACCGTGTTCTACGCCTCTTATAGTGAATCCTCCCGCGCGCCGACACCCATCGAACTCGCCTGTAACGAGGGCGTATTCGAGGTCGCCCAGCGCTTCGCGCTCGAGCGTGGCGACGACCCAGACGACATCGACTTCGAGTGCCGTCTGCCCAACGCCTTCCTCGCCGATCCACCGCTAGAACAGGTCGTCGCCAAGAACATCGAGCTAGGCGCGCGCGGAACGCTTAACACTCCGCTGAGCGCGCTCGGCAAGCTACAGTATGAGGTGGGCCTGTTTAACACCACCAACCGCGACGACATCCTCTTCCAGACCACCGGCCGTTCAACCGGCCTGTTCGCCAACGTCGACAAGACGCGGCGCCGCGGTTTCGAAGGCAAGCTGATCGGCAGCGCGGGTGCGCTCGATTGGATGATCGCCTACAGCCACCTCGAGGCAACGTTCGAAGCAGACTTTAATGCCCTGAGCCCGAATCACGACTTCGCCGACGGTGAGGGTGAAATTGCGATTTCAAAAGGCGATAGCATACCCGGCATTCCAGAACAGCAATTTAAACTTGTCGCCGACTACGCGCTCACCCCGCGCTGGCAGTTGGGGCTGGACATGCTCGCCAACAGCGGCCAAACCTTGAGAGGTGACGAATCAAACCAACTCGCACCCACCGCTGGCTATGCGATACTCAACCTGCGTACACGCTATGCCTACAGCGATCGGTTCGAGGTCTACGCCCGCGTAGATAATCTCTTGGACAGGGATTATGAGACGTTTGGTTTGCTAGGGGAGGAACCGGGCGAGGTCGACGTGCCGCTGATATCCGAGATGACCATTCCGCGGTTTTTGGGTGCGGGTCAGCCGCGCGCTGCGTTTGTTGGACTCAGGGTTAGGTTCTAGTCGATTTCTCTGCCACGCTCTTCCATGCTCCCCTGCTGGCTGCTACTGCGCCCAGGAGAGAGCACAGATAAGTGACCCAGTTCGCGCTCAACGATCACGAAGAAAATTTACCGCACGATCCGGAAAATCGGTGAAGGCGCCATCGATTCCAGCCTCGAAGAAAAACGCGTCAAGCATGTCCTCGAAGCTACCTGCCCACTCAGCAACCTGGCCCTCGTCTGCTCTGAAAGTATACGGATGCACCTGCATGCCGTTGGCATGCGCAAGCGCCACAAGGTTGCTGATCCTCAGGTTGCCCGGCGCAGAATCCGGCGCAATGAGAAGGCTTTTGTCTGGACCAAAGCCATCGGCGTAGCGCCCTACTTCTTGCATGCCGCTTTCGTTAAACATCCACTGGTATTCTTCGTCGTCGTCAACGAGCATGACTAGCTTTAGGTCGATGCCGGTCTCGGGGAGGATCTCGTCGCGCAGGCGTTTAACCTCTTCCCAACTAAAGGTTTGCAGGAATACCTTTTGCTCTTTGCTCGTATAGCCATAGGCCTTGAGTTCGGCGACCACTGCGCGGCCAAGGTCTTTGCCTTCGGCCAAATGAAATTCGGGTGATTTTATTTCGGGATAGATACCTACGTCGCGGCCCGTAGACTTATTCATCCCTTGAATCAATTCTAACTCTTCGGCCAGCGTCGCAATGCGAAACGAGGAAGTGTTCATCGGAAAACGCGCGGCGTAGCCCTGCACGCGCTCGCCCTCGACGACCCGCGCACCTTCGCTCGCCGCGAGTTGACGAATCTCTGCAAGCGTAAAATCGATCGCGTAGTGTTTTCCGTCTGCGCGCGCCCGACCCGGAAATTTTTCAGCCACATCAGTGGTTCGATCCAGCGTGATATCGTGGATGACAATAAGCTGATCGTCTTTGGTCATGACTACATCTTGCTCGATGTAATCGGCACCCATGGCATAGGCCATCGCCTTCGCCTCGAGCGTGTGCTCGGGAAGATAGCCGCTCGCGCCACGATGGGCGACCACCACATTTTGAGCAAACGCACCCGATGAAGTTATGACCGCCATAGCTAACACTCCGAAAACTTGCATTGCACGCTGCAGTAGATTCAACATAGGTAATACTCTTATTTTCTCTTTGAAGTATCGCGATTAGGAACCGAAGCGATACCTTAACTTAATTGCGAGGGTATCGACTATCGTATCCGTCCATGACTGCACCAACAAATCTTGGAAAGTTTCGAAGCTATCGGTAGGCAGATTGCTGCCGCGTGTGTACACAACGAATAGATCCGAAAGCGGGGCAATCTCCCACCGGTAGCGCGCTTGGAAAGTGAGCCTGCTAATGGTGAAATTATCAGAATCTTCGTCAGATTTAGCGACCGGCTGTAGGAAGTCCAAATTTTGTGAATCAACCTGCCAGAATCGATCCTCGAACGCCTTAAGCGCAGTCCATTGCAACGTAAACCGAAGTTGCTGCCACGCGTTTAGAAAATAATTCATCTCTAGCCGCGGCGCCCATTGGTGGGACTCAAAACTAGTATACGAGCCGCTCCCTTTGTGCACTAGCAGCGCTTCCCGGTCGGTATAGTCAAGCCTCAAATCACTCGAAAAGCGATCATTAGGTCGCCATGTGAATCGAGCCGAGGCACCAGTTCTCGCGGGTCCAAGTTCATCTTGATCAAGGTTCAGATCGAAATTGAACGCAAGCTTATCGGCGGGGTTAGTTCTAAATCCAAGATTTAATCCGTATCGACCCTCCACTTTAAAATCGCCTGTTCCGCGACCGAGTCGATCATCGATGCGCTCAGGGAAATAACGCAGACTCACGTCATAAGTATTATTATTAAGGGTGTTGTAGCCGCGGTTTAAAAACAACCCTAGCCTGACTGGTTCGCCATCAGTGTTCCATTGGTTAGATATAAATAAACTTGTTGTTCGCTGCCTGAGACCTGGAACGTCTGACTCAATATTGAACATGTTGTAGTCCAAATTCATCTGGTCATTGCGGGTTAGAAAGCCGAGTTCATTTATATCGAGGGTGTCATCGATATAAGTCGCGCGCAGGCCATGCTGTAGACCCCTGCGCGGGCGGAAAGCCACATCACCAAGGAAACCATTCCCCGTTTTGCCATCGACGTTGCTATGCATTATTTGCGTGTCGATCACAAATCGGTTGTCTGCCGAAAAATAATGCATGTCGACGGCATGTGCCGTCGCATCGATTGTTGGGTGCGAAAGGTTAGTACCCATCCACCCTATTGCACGGCGTCCGCCACTGCTGGTGTCTTCATAGAGCAAGCGTGCGATGCTAAAGTCGCGCCCAACTGCATTTAATGTCACCTGCGTGCCGTCGTCGAGCGTGCCGGCTATTTGTGATTCAGTTTCAGAGGCGAGCAGGGTACCGTAGCGCCAGTTCCCACTTTGACCGGTCAGTTTCACCGCACCGATTAGTTCCGAAGGTTGACTTAGGTCTGTTGGCACAACGTTGACTTCGTCGGGGACATCGTAAATTGCAGCACCGCCAATGCGCCTCGTGTTGAGAAGAGAAATCGGGCCGCCTGGACCGCCTCGGCTAGATGTTCGCGGCGAGGTATTAAAAACATCTTGTCCCTCCAAGAAAAAAACGCGACGCTCAGGGAAAAACACCTCGAATGCAGTAAGATTAACAACCACATCATCGGATTCAACATTGCCGAAGTCGGGATTCAGGCTTGCCGAGAGCAGAGAATTAGAAGTGGGTCTCCAGAATATTTCGGTGCCTACTTTATAAGTTGATTCATCGCGAACACCGTCGTAAATACCCGATGCAAAGGGGTAATAAGTGAGCTGACGCCTCGGCTCTATGTCTTTGAGCTCATATTTTTCGAAGGCAGAGAGGAATTGATTTACTGTGCCAGGCAACGGCGGGTTCGCCCATGCCTCGCCTTGCAAATGTCCAACCTGACGCTCTAAGTAAATGCCGATTTTACGGTCATCATCTACCTGAGGCAGAGGCATCATTGACCAGGGAATATAATATTCCGCACTCCAGCCATTCTCGAGGGCCTGTGTCCGTGCGAGCCAAGGTCCATCCCATTGAAAATTAAATGTGCGCTCCGGAAGTATAGTGGCGTCGGTTAATGAATTGCCTAGGTTTATGCGTAAATAAAACCCATAAAGTCCTTCGCCCGATGCGTCTATTGCTACAACAAACCCATCGCGTTCGAGCCTGACATCGCGCGACGTCATTCGCGCCATCAACGTTTCTTGCGGCTGAAAGTTCATCGCGCTCAGGTAAATGCCGCGCTCGGTGTAAAAGAAACGAACATGCGTTTCGTAAGGCGTGTCGGCAAGCGTGTCGGGGTCGATTACTTTCATGCCATCAATGACGGGAAGGTCTTTCCAGACGTCCTCGTCGATGAAGCCGTCTATCGTGATTTCGGCATCGCTCTGCTCTATTCGCGTGATCTGCGGTAACTGAACAGCGATGCCGTTCTGTGCGGTCAATTCGGACAGAGGTAGAGAAGCAAGCAGACAAATAATTGAGGCGAGCCGCAAAGTCGATTTAGGGAAATTCAAAACAGCAAAGCTCATGTAATTGCTCGCTAAAAAGTGGCCCACGAGGACCACGTTCGACGCACCGATTTATTGATGAAGATCAATTTACCGCGGTCTCGGGGGCCGAAGTGTACAGCAGAATTACTAACTTAAGGGTTTACGAAACAATTAGTTGCATTAGCGTCTAGCGGTCAGGGTTGCTGTGACAGTGAGGTTTTCTTCCCCACGATTGAGTTCGATCGCAACGACATCGCCGATAGCGTAAGTCCTCAAGAGATTCGAGTAGGTCTGTAAATCAGTGACAGTTTGCCCGTTCAATGACAATATGATGTCATTCTTCCGAAGCCCAACCGCGTCGGCCGCACTGTCAGGAATAACGCCGGTAATGCGCACGCCTGCGCCAACATAGGCGAAGTCGGGTACGGTGCCAAGACTCGCACCCCGCTCCTCGGATCCCAACGGTGCGACGACAACTGGCGCATTCGCGAGCGTCACCCGCAGCGGTTCAGCGCGCTGGCCGAGGTACATCGCCGCTTCCTCGAGCCACGAAGCCACTCCAGAAAGCCCCTCATAATCGAGCTTCGCCGCGCTATCGCTAGTCCGGTGATAGTCGGTATGAAGCCCTGAAAATAGGTGGATTGCAGGCACTCCGTTATTTAGAAAAGACACGTGATCACTGCTCGCAATGGTTTGTGCCGGCAGCTGCGATTCCACGCCTATGGTGTAGCCAATGCCTTGCGCCATGAACGGCCACTCATAGGCGCTCTCGCTACCAAATACCTGCAGCTTGCGTCCCTCCAGCCTGCCCACCGCGTCTAAGTTGATCATCGCATAGAAACCAACATCACCGAGGGCGCTGGGCGGAGACGAGACGAAGTGCTTGGACCCCAACAAGCCCGATTCTTCGCCACTAAAGGCGACAATCACGATCGGCCGCATCGGCGTAAAAGCACGCGTAAGTTTGGCCGCAACTTCAATAAGCACTGCTACACCCGATGCGTTGTCGTCTGCGCCGGGGAACGGTATGCCGCGCTCGTCTAGCCCAAGATGGTCATAATGCGCACCAAGCACAACCGGCTGGTTTACCAGTGCCGGATCACTTCCCGGAATAAGGCCAACGAGATTGCTGAGTTGCTGCACCTTGCCATTATCGAGAGTGGCCTGCCATGTTTGCAGATAGCTGCCGCCAATAGCCTGCAGACCGATGCGCCTAAATTCGCCCTGAATATAGCGAGCAGCCCCTTCGATACCCTCGTCTCTGGGGGACAGGACTTGCGTTATGCCGCGTCCGAGCAGCCCAGCGTCAGTCAGCTTTTCCACGTGACGCGCAAGGTTTGCTGCTAAATATTTTGGCGGCAGCTCAGTCAATGCCGGCACCGCAGGCAAGCCCGCAAGCGCGCGCGTCGACCCTCTCTCAGGGTTTAACCAAACGAGCGGCGAGTCGCTGCTTGCCCAGACACCCTTTACGTCGTTAGTCGGCGCATCACCAACGAAGCTCAGATAAGAGTATTTCCCGTAATGGGGGAGTTTCTCGATCATTCCTGGCTGCGCCGCTTGTTTATCAATAGCAATGAAGCCAAGCGCTAGCTCGTCGGAATTTGGATGCCGGGTCACGAAAACCGAACTACGCTCCTGAAATGCGACCTCGGTAGCGCCCAACGACAGCCCATCTTCGCGCCTAATGACATTGCTCGAAGCTGCCTCTATCGCTCTATCGGCGAATCGATTATTTCGGCCCAGAACCCAGACGCTCGAATCAGTAGGTAACGACCCGATCTCGTCATCGCGCACGATACGCGCACTTACGCCCTCGCCGAAGTTTGCGGCGAGTTCACGCCAGTGCGCCTCGGTCAGCGCAACATCGGCGTCCCCGAAGTTAGCCGATCGCGGCGCCGCGCTGGACGATGGCACGACAAAGGTGATCGTCGACGCGCCAAATAGCTCGCCAATAGTGGGCGGTGTTTCGGCTCGGTCGAGCGTGCGAAAAAGATCAAAATAAGGATCAACGACTACGGCCTCAAGCGCCGAATAATTATCGGCTAGAAAACCCTCGGCGCGCTGGCTTAGAGCGACGTCGACAAGCTGCGGCGTATCGCTGCCTGCATAATAAAGCGCGACTGGCACAGTGAAGGAAAATGGCGCCTCGTCTTGAATCTGCGCAAACATCAGTCGCGCTTTATCGCCGCGCTCTTCGAGAACAGACACTGCCAATTCGGGCGCGCCTTTGCGCGCTACCCATTGGTTAAAAAATGGCTGTAAATCGCGTTCGGCAACCGCCGAAAAATGGGCGGCTATGTCGGCGAAAGAAGCACGCTTAAATTTAAAGTCGCGGTAAAATTGTTTCAGCCCGCCAAGAAATAATTCATCGCCTAGCTCGATGCGAAGCATGTGCCAGAGCATGAGTGTCTTGCCGTAGCCCACCGCCTGCGATGCGGCAGAATTTCGAGACGTGAATTCTGCTAGGGGGAAATCGGCCGCATCGCTGACATAGTTTTTATACCTTGCGAGCATTTCCTTACGGTATTCCGGCCCCCTCCCCTCAACCTCTTGAAAAAGGTGGTCTGCCAAATACGCGGTTAATCCTTCACTCCAATTGCCCGACTCATAGTCGGGATAGACGCCGTTGCCCCACCAATTGTGCAAAATTTCATGCGGATAGGACGAATCGATAATAAACGGGAACCGAATGATCTGCTCGCCCAGTAAGGTGAACGAAGGCATCCCATATCCTGTCTCCCAAAAATTTTCGATCAGAGCGAATTTACTGTACGGATACGCGCCTAAAAGTGGCTCGTAAAGCGCGAGATATCGCTCCGTTGCATCGAGATATTTGGCGGCAAGATTTTGGTCGGGCGAACGCAGCAGCGCCAGCACCTCAACTTCGTTCTCGCGGTCACCATTTGGCAGCACAGACTGGTAAACAGACGTGTATTCAGTAAACGCCGCTGCGATCAAATAGACCTCTTCCATCGGCTCGTCGCTGCGCCAGGCGTTGTCGCCGACACTATCTCCCTGACTGATACCTCGCCACCCTCGGGCGGAGTCGGTGAATTCTATTTGCAGATCAAAGGTAATCAAGTCGTCGCCAAACTCTGGCACCCACGCGCTACTCCGGTTGAGGTAAACGCCGCGCGAATCGATAATTCCCGAGGTCTCGGAAAAACTCTGTGAGTACTGAGCACCGGTTTGACGCGTTTCGTCAAACAGCGTGCCAGAATAGGTTAGCTCGAGAGACTGGCTCCTGCGGCGCGGTAGGTCCACCGAATAACGCGTTGAGCTCGCAGCAATACCGCCGGTTTCATTAATTCCTTGGGCCAGTTCCTGCGCCGATAATCCTGTTTCGCGAAGACCGCGAGGACGATTGGTGATCTGCAGATTCGAATTAAGCGCGAACGCGATATCGCTACGCCCAAACCGTTCGGGCAAGTCGATTGTATCGGTAACCTCGAGGCGATTATTCTCGGGGTCGAGCGTGACCCTAAGGCTATGGTGGATTGGCGTAAAATCGGATGCCGCAGGTTCTGCGCCGCTGTCGGTTCCTTGCCCGAACGAAGTCTGCACAGTTAGCAAACTTAGCAAGCCGATGCAAAGCGCGAGCCGCATTTAGTGAGCGCTCGAATTAGCCAGAAGTTCCAGCGCGCGGGCGTGATTCCAGTCGGCTATATGCAACTGCGACGTGCCATCTGGCGTGCGCGTCGTGCTCCATGCAAGCTGATCTCCGCTTGGCGAGAACACCGGCAGAATGTCTGTCCCGTCTGTGTTGGTCACTCTAACCGGTGCGTGCGCACCTTGGGTATCAATCAAGAAAAGTTCGAAATTAGCGTGGCCCAGCTGATTGCTAGAGTAGATAAGGTATTCGCCGCTCGGATGATAATAAGGCGCCCACGCAACCATTGCATCGGCGGTGAGTTGACGCTGATTGCTGCCATCAGCGTCCATCGTCCAGATTTCTGCGCTATTGCCATCGGGATTAAAGCGCCGCCAAGTAATTTTACTGCCGTCTGGGCTAAAGAATGGTCCGCCATCGTAGCCCGGTGAGCGGGTAAGCTGCCGCACGTTTCCGCCGTCAGCGTCCATGACATACAAGTCCATAAAGTATGAACTGTCGTCTTCGAAAAGCGCCTGTTCTGCAAGGCTCAATGTGCGCGAATAGGCTTCACGATTCGACGCGAACAAAATCTCAGAGCCGTCGGCAGAGTACGACCCCTCGGCATCGTATCCGTCGGCGTTAGAGATATTTCGTGGGTCACTACCGTCGCTGTTGGCAATGTAAATATCGTAATGGCGATCGTAGTCCCAGCCATACGCGCGTTCGATACCGCTTTCGCGAATAGCTATTTCCTCAGCCTGCTTCGCCTGAGCGTTGGGGTCTTCATGCGTTGACGAATACATGACGAGATCTTGGGTCGGATGTATCCACGCGCAGGTGGTTAAACCGACGCCGGGGGATACGAGCCTGCTAACGCCGCTCGCAAGATCTAGCACAAAAATTTGATAGAACGGGTTATCGCCTGCTTGTTCGCTCTGATAGATCAGCTCGCGCCCGTCGGCACTGAAATAGCCTTCGCCCGACCGTAGGCTGTCGGTAACCAGCTGGCGGGTGTTGCTGAGCAGGTCACTTTCGTTTTCGACGTCGGCGTAAATACTTGGCGTAGGCTCAGCCCAGCTCGTTGCCGCTGCCATGCCGTCGCTACCGTAACCCGACGAGTCATCTGCACCATAGCCAGACTGCTCGCCTTCGGGTCCGCACGCTGTTAAGGCAATAAGAATTACCGCGACAATCGAACCCTTTTTTAAATAGGGTAAAAAAGGCGTAAATGAATTGCGTGGCATTACTCGTGCTCCTGTCTTTAAAACCGATCTACGTGATGACCCAATAACCTAATGACCACTTCAGTCGGCTGCGAAAGTGAAATTCTCTTGTTGCGGGAATACGCCGAAAAGCCCACCGGTATGAATAAATACAATATCCTTCGCGCCGGCAAAGCAGCCTTGATCGCCTTTCAAAATTTCATTCACCATGCCGTAGAATGCCTTGCCCGTGTAGACGGGATCGAGAAACAGTCCCTCACTCGAGGCCAACGCCTTAATAATGTCGAAAACCTCGGGGTAGCCGATGCCGTATCCAGGACCCAGATAACCTTCCTGAGTGAGTACGCGCAGAGTTGCAGTATCGATCTCGGCGCCGGGAGTGCCTTTGAGCAAATCGGCGTAGCGCGTTTGCCAGTGCGAAATATCCTCACGCGCGCGCTCGGCGAAATAGTCAGCGTTGTCAGAAACATTGAAGGCAACGATTTTTTCAGCAAGGCCAAATATTTCATTGCCGGCAATGAGCCCAGCTTGGGTTCCACCCGAGCCCGTCGCGCTCACTATCGCGCTTGGCTGCAGATTTAACCTTTTGAAATCGGCAGCAAGTTCTTCGCTCGCAGCGATGTAACCCCAGAGTCCAACTTCGTCACTTGCGCCAGTCGGGATGAAATACGCTTTGTGACCAGCTATCTCGGCTTCGGCTTGGAGCTGCTTCGCGTACTGCGGATGCGCGGCTGCCCAGCCCTCCGCCGGCAGGTAACTGATCTCGGCCCCTGCCAATAAATCCATGAAAAGGTTGCCGCTCGGAATCTGTGGCTCCTCTCCGCGTAAGATCAATTGCACTTTCAACCCGAGCCGTGCGCCCATAATGGCAGTGGCCCGGCAATGATTCGACTGAATTCCGCCGCAGGTAATCAGGGTGTCGCAGCCTTGGCGCTGCGCTTCGGCAATGCAAAATTCGAGCTTACGAATTTTGTTGCCTGACACCTCGACGCCTGTCATCTCGTCACGCTTAATCCATAGATTGACGCCGCCAAGGCGCTCAGAAAAGCGAGCAAGTTTAACGAGCGGGGTAGGCAACGTGGCAAGATTTAGTCGCGGCGGATAAATCATTCGCAATAGCTCTCTTCAGGCGCCGCTAGTTTGCAGCGTCGTAGGTCTGGACCGCGCTAGGCGTCGCAAGGTCTTCGGCAGTACTTGGCTTGAGCACTTCGCTATAAAGAAACAGGTCTGTTAGCACCGCGCGCAGGTGAATCGACGCATTTAAATTATCGACCATCTCAGAGCCGATTTTATTCTGCTTCAAAATAAAATTCAGCGCCGCGCTTGCCTTCGCGCAGTCCTCAGCAATGACTTTTTCAAACGCATCGCTGCTCGACTCGAACGCAGTAATAAGCGCTTGCATTGCCGTCGCCATGCCATGAATTGTCGGCTGAGCGTGTGGTCCAGGGCCCGATTCAACACCGGCGGGTCGACCCTGCGCCGCATAAGCGAGTAAAAATTCGTAGCCGGCTTCGATCGTCTCGATCGAGCTCTCTAATGTGTTTTTGTCGGTCACTTTATGCCCCTCAACTACTTTCTGTGGTGTCACTATCAAATGGGGCCAGACCCTCGTTGCTTGCGCAGGAAGAGCTGACCCCGTTGTGTCTCATTAACTTGCGCGAAGTCGATAAACTCGCGCGAGCCGTTTAATCGGCTTGCTTAGGCGACCATAGGTTTGGATCGTGGTTCGCCTTCATCTCATCTTCTGAAATCCAACCCTTAAACATCGACCGCGTATAGAAGAGTTTTTCGGGACGAATAGCGAAGTAGATATGCGTTGCCGCAAGGGCAACAAGCGCTAACGTAGAAAGCCCATGCAACAAAAACACGAGGCCAAGCTGGCTCTCGGGCATGCTGTTAGTGCGCTCCCAAAACGGAGAGTCGATTTGCAGGAACATGAGCAGGCCCGTAGCGATAACCGTCATCACAACGACGGTGACAGCCCAGTGCATGCCTTTCTGTTCGAAAGAATATTTGCCCGGAAGACGCGTAGAATCGAAAGGCTCTGCAAAGTCGCGAGGACCCAGAATCATCGACTTAAAGTCTTGCCAAAATAAAGAGCGAACAATATGAACGACGGTGATAAAGCTCAATAGTAAGCCGGCCATCCAGTGCCAGTTCAGCCAGGCAAATCGCAGCCCAACAATCGGCGCGATACCTGTGAGGATCAAAGCGAAAATTGACAGCGCCATAACCCAGTGAAACCAACGGTCAATAGACTCATGGCGCACGACGCGTTTGCCTTCACCCGAAGGCATGTCCATCTTTTTGTTGGCCAACACTGCCATCACTATTGCGTGCGCGGCTAAAAGCACGAGCACCGCAACGGCCACAACCCAGAGTAGATCCCATGAAACGCCGAGTATGACTTCCTCACCCCAGACGTCGCGTTTATAGCGGACTATTTCTCCCACCTTGCACCTCTCAAAGTTTATTCTTTTTAGTTAGCTTAACGAAGCGGCGCCTCCTAAGCGGCGCCTCCTAAGAAGCGGCGCCTTCGGGTAAATAGAAGGTACCTGCCTGTTCGTCAAGCCGCGCTGTTCTCGATCGAGGAATGTCGCTCTCGTTTTCCGCTACAAAGGCGGCGAAACAAAAGTCGCACTCCTTCTTTAATCCCTAGATTTTACTGTTCTACAACTGCGAGTCGGCTTTTGCGTTTAAGCCCTGACGGCGGTAATACCCGCACAGGGCTTAAATCGCGCAAGACGACTAGCCGCGCACCGCGCGCTTAACCAAATTCTCGATCAGTGGAATCTTGAAATGGTTGTAGTTAAGTGGCTCTGCGCCTTCAGATGCGATGGCAGCAACTTGTTCGGCCAATTGCTCTGAGCGCTGCTGGCCGCGTAACGCATTCTCAACATCGTCGAGTCGACGCGGCACACATTCGACGGCGCCGCACGCAATGCGCGAATCTTCGATCACGCCGTTCGACACTTTCATCGCTGCCGAGATGCTGACGAGCGCGAAGTCCCACACGTTGCGATCTGCGACTTTCTCGAAATAGTACTCAGCGTTCGCCCACTCATTAGGGAGACGCACGGCGGTGAGGATCTCACCCTCTTCGAGAGAAGTCATGCTCGTGATATTCACGTCTGGGCCAACAAAGAAGTCTTGCGCTGACACAAAGCGTTGACCTTTTGCGCTCGTGACAACCATTGTAGCATCGAGTGCAACCAAGGCAGGCGCAGTATCCGAGGGGCTTACCGCTACACAGCGGCTAGCACCAAAGATGGCGTGTTCTCGATTTAAGCCTTCGGGCGAATCCGCATAGCAGATGTTGCCGCCGGCACGGTAGCAGTCGAGACCACGGCGGTAATACCAGCAGCGCGCATCCTGAGCTAGGTTACCTGCGAGGGTTCCCACATTGCGGATTTGCGGGCTAGCAACAACGCCAGCGGCTTTCGCGAGTAGAGCGAATTTTTCTTTAACCAAAGGGTTCTTCGAAATTTCGGTCAGCGTAGTCACTGCGCCGATTTCGATTCCATCGCTAGTCTCTTTAATACCTTTCCAGGCGTCGACCTGAGTCAACTCGATCATGGCACTCGCGGTTTTGTTTCGGTCTTTTAACCAACCGTAAGTGTCCTGACCACCGCCGAGCAACCATCCGTCTTTGCCAAGGCTTGCAGCCAAGGCGAGCGCGTTAGCTTCGTCGGTAGGCTGATAGAGCTCAATGTCGAGCATTACGTCATGTGATGTGGCTACCATATCAACCTCGGAAGTTGTTTTGAGCCAGAGGAACGGCTTCAGACGTTACCCCTGCTACGTGGTTAATGATCATGTCTGCTGTAACTGGCGCGGCGCTAAACAGGTGGCCATCGAGCGAGTCGCTAATTGCAGAGGCAAGTGCCGCTGCCACTGCGCCCATCGCAGGCTCACCGATACCGCGCGCACCGACAGGGTTTTCGGGATCCGGAAGATCAACCCAGCCGGTTTTAATTTTAGCCGGTGTGTCCATCATTGTTGGGATCTTGCTCTGCCAATAACCCGTGCTTGCTGGGAGTCCGTTTTGCGGGTCATAAAGATGACGTTCATAACCTGCAAGACCGATGCCCCAAACTGCGCCACCGACCAACTGGTTTTTCAAACCCTGTGGGTGAACGACCGTTCCGCAATCGCCTATCGTGACCATCTCAACGATATCGTATTTGCCCGTTTCAATGTCCATCTCGATCTCTGTGAAGGTCACAGTGAATCCAGGAGGATTATTGTTGTGAGGCGTATCGTGATAGATACCCATAAGCGATTCGCCAGCGAGGCGATTCACAGAGATCTTAGTGAAATCGTTAAGCTCTTCGGGAAGATCTGAGGCACCGGTAAACTTGCCACCGAGTGCAATTCCCTTCTGCGCGATTTCAGCAAAGGTCATTCCTTCGCTTGGCGCTGCAGTCTTAAACACACGCTCGTCTGCGAAGTCGTAGTCGGCTGCATCACCGCCTAACTCCATGGCTGCGAGTTCCTTCATCTTATTGAGAAGATCCATCGCTGCGCCGTAGTTTGTACGCGTGTTAGTAAATATCGAGTTGCTGCCATCTTGCGGCGAAGTGATCGGCAGGTGACGGTCGGTACGACCCGTAACGATATCAACGTGCTCCCAAGGCATTTGCAATACTTCTGCAGCCGCACGCGAAGTCGATGCGTACGAATAAGTACCGAGGTTGCCAACACCGTTATGCACTTTCAGGCGACCGTCTGCGGTGAGGCGAACGATACCGTCCATGCCGCTACGGCCCGCATTGTGATAGCCCTGACCGATTCCAATACCAGTAACCTTCGTGCCGTTACGCTTGCGCGAACGCGCCATGCGCTCTTCAAGGTTAAACTGTTCGGCGCCCATTTTAAGGGCCTCTGGCATATAGGCACTGGTAAACGGAATCTGCCGTGCGCCACCCACATCGCCATTTTGCGGCGTGTTGATCTGACGAATCTTCAGGCGATCGATGCCGAGTTCCTCGGCCGCTTTGTCGAGGATTGGCGCGATAATCGCGGCAATCTGATTCTGGCCTGGTCCACGCTGCGCGCCACGGTGTCCGGTATTACTGCCGATAGACGTGCCGCGGAAACGAACTGCTTCGGTCTGATAAAGAATAGAGATACAGTCGGCTGCTGAGTAGGCATCGCCGCCGCCGCCTTTACCGCCATTGTCGGAAATAATGTAGAGGTCTGCCGCCGCCATCGTGCCGTCGGCTTTAAATCCACACTTGATCCAACCTTGGAAACCCTGACGCGCGCCACCGATTGCCGTTTCTTCGTCGCGCGTTACGCGCATCATGACGGGACGGTTAATCTTCTGCGACATTTTCGCTGGGATCGCCATACTGGGAATACTGTTTGCGCGGGCACGCTGACCGAAACCACCGCCTGTCGCTTCGTTAATAAACACAAAGTCTTCTTGCGGAACACCAACGATGCTCGCCATGCCATCGGCGAGAGCCGACAGTGACTGCGACGTACCGTGGAGATACAGCTTGCCGTTTTCCCAATAAGCCATCGCGCTGCGAGGCTCCATTGACTGGTGTGGGTAACCCGCTGTTGTGAAGGCAGTCTCGTAAACAAACGCAGACTCACCGAGTGCTGCATCAAGATCGCCGTACGCGAAAGTCTGCTGTGGTTCGGCTGTCGGCTCGTTGCCCGCACGGAAGCTAGCCACCTGATCGGCGCTCCACTTCTCAGAAGCAAAGCCTTGGCGGAAGACGTAGGTATTGCCGCCGTTGTAAGCATCGGGGCCGCCTTCGGCGAGACTGTCGAGCGGGTCTAATACGAATGGTAGACGCTCGAACGTCACAGAGATCTTGCTAATTGCAGTCTCCGCCGTCTTTTCATCGATTGCAGCTAACGCAAGAATCGGCTCGCCGACTAGCGTGGGCTCGTTTGTAAGCACCTTGAGACCAGTGCTCTGCGGCTCGCCGTCGGGATAGACATCGTCTGCCGTGAGAAGGCCAAAAACACCGTCCATCGCCAGTGCTTCAGTCGCGTCAATGTTGACGACGCGCGCATGGGGAATCGGGCTCGTTAATAGGCGCGCATAGACCATGCCTTCGCGCGTGTAGTCTTCGGCATATTTGATGCGACCGGTAACTTTACCGTTAACATCTGGTGGCACGAAGTCTTTACCAATGTGCATATAAGCCATGTTGATTATCCTATTTGCGCGGCGCGCATTACGCCATCGAGGTAAGAGTCATAAGAACCACAGCGGCAGATATTGCCCGACAGTCCCTGTCGCGCTTCTTCACGCGTAGGATTTGGGTTCTCGCGGAGTAGTCCTACAGCGGCCATGATCTGGCCAGGCGTGCAGTAACCACATTGCGGCGCAAGCTCTTCAACAAAGGCCTGCTGCACAGGGTGCAACGTGCCATCGGCAGACTCGAGGCCTTCGACTGTTTCGACGCGCCCGTTTTTAACCGAGTGAGTTAGAACCGAGCAGGCATAGGTCGACACGTCGTCGACAAGCACAGTGCAAGCGCCACACTCGCCGCGATTACAGCCAAGTTTAGTGCCGGTAAGGCCGAGCTTGTAACGCAGTGTCGACGCCAGCGTCTCCTGCGGCGCTACATCTACTGTGCGCACTTGACCGTTGATGTTGATGCGGATCATACGTTCGACCGCGCCGGCGGGCCTCGCGGCACCATTCGCTGCAACCCAGACGCCAGTCGTGGTTGCCGCTGCGCCAGAGGCGATTACGCCCTTGATAAAGCGTCTACGGGTTAGGTTTAGGTTCACGGGTTACATTCGCCTCCGTTGTTGGGAATGAGAGTTGCATCGCCGAAAGTCTGAAAGTCTGTTAGGCGCCGGTTGATGCAAGCGAGTCGAAACACCTGCCTTTAAGAGGCGTAGCTTCGCACAAGCATAGTAAATACGACGCTAGAGAGTAATCCACCCTTTGTGTTTTATCAAGCGAGCAAAGCGTGTATCTCTCTTTGGGCAAACCGCAGAGCAATTGAAAAACTGTTAGCCGCGTGACGTCAGGTTTTGAAAAATTTTTGCGACACAACCTGTGACATTTGAGGTTGAAAATTCGTCGCCTCCTGCCAGAATTCTGTCATTAATTACAAAGCGGTATTCGACTACTGACAAACTCTTGTCAGTTTACTTTCCCCAAGCGGTTTCCGCACAGCCGAATTCTTGACAATAGTTAGTGCAATGGTATTGTTGTCGGCCGTTTCCGTGCTGCTCACCAAGCACGCGACCGTGCAAACAGGGACGCTGTAGGCTGCACAAAATGCCGTAGCAGCACGAACTAGACGACCTACCTTGCGTCAGTTCGACACCTAGTTCAGGCCGCAAAACAAGCTGCAGAATAAGCATAGTTGGCTCAATTTATCCGATTCACTCACGTGTCGGACGCTTGAGCTTCGATGTAAGAAACGCGCTCATTGCCACACTGCTGTGGAAAACACAGGCAGCGTGCAAGCGATGTTAAGTGCAAGAATTTTGAGAGATGTAACCATGAGCAATGACAACCGAATGCCCTTAAAGTTTGGCTTTCCCCCCAAGCAGGGTCTGTACGATCCTGCCCAAGAGAAGGACTCCTGTGGCGTTGGCTTCGTCGCCAATATAAAAGGCAAGCCGAGCCATCAAATAATGCTCGATGCGTATCATCTCAACTCACGCATGGACCACCGTGGCGGTTGCGGTTTCGAAGCCAACACGGGCGACGGCGCAGGCATACTCATGGCGCTGCCACACAGCTTTTTTAGCGAGATCGCTTCCAAGTCGTTTGGCGTGACGCTTCCCGCAGCGGGCCAATACGCTGTGGGTAACATTTTTCTGCCTCAGGTCGATGCCGAGCGAGAGACTTGCCGCACGACAATTAACCGCATAATCAGCGAGGAAGGCCAGACTTTACTGGGCTGGCGCGACGTCCCCATCGACGCGGTTGGCGCCGACGTCGGACCTGCAGCGCTCGCAGCACAACCGCGTATTGAGCAGCTGTTTATAGGCGCTGCCGAAGGCCTCAGCCAAGAAGAGTTCGAGCGTAAGCTGTATGTGATCCGTAAGCGCTTCTCACACACGCTGCGCGGCGACACGAGCCTCACTGAAGCCAAACAGCTCTATGCCTGCAGCCTCTCGACCAAAGTCATTGTCTATAAAGGTATGTTAACGCCGGGGCAGTTATTTCCTTTCTATAAGGATTTGATGAGCCCGAAATTTGAAACGCATCTAGCGATGGTTCACTCGCGCTTCAGTACTAACACCTTCCCGTCTTGGGACCGCGCGCAGCCAAACCGCTTCATGAGCCACAACGGCGAGATCAACACACTACGCGGCAACGTAAACGCAATGGTCGCCCGTCAGGGCACGGCGAAAACCGACGTTTTTGGCGATAAGCTTGAATCATTGTTCCCCGTTATCGACGCGGATTGCAGCGACTCGGGCAGCTTCGATGCTGTCCTAGAATTTATGCTCATGTCAGGTCGCTCACTGCAAGAGTCTGTCATGATGATGATCCCCGAAGCTTGGCAATCAGATGCCAATATGGATCAGCAGAAGCGCGACTTCTACGAATTCAACTCGGCCATTATGGAACCCTGGGACGGCCCAGCCTCGATCGTGTTCTCGGACGGTCATTACATTGGTGCCGTGCTCGACCGCAATGGCCTGCGACCTAGCCGCTATTACGTGACCAAAGACGATAAGGTAATCATGGCTTCAGAGGTTGGTGTGGTTCACGTTGACCCCGCTAACGTGTTGCTAAAAGGCCGTCTACAGCCGGGCAAAATGTTTCTCATCGACTTCGAACAGGGCCGCCTGATTCCTGACGAGGAACTCAAGCAGACAATCAGCGCCAAACGCCCCTATGGCGACTGGCTCGCCGAACAGAAAGTCACGCTAGCCGATATCGCGAAAAGCGACAATGTATTGTCGTTAGAAGATGCCGAAGGCGAAGATGCCCTGCTGCGTCGTATGCAGGCGTTTGGCTACACCACCGAAACCTTGCAGTTCATGCTCATTCCTCTCGTCACTGAGGCGCGTGATCCACTGGGATCCATGGGTAATGACTCAGCGCTTGCCTGTTTGTCAGACAAGCCGCGCATGATTTACGACTACTTTAAGCAGCTGTTCGCGCAGGTCACTAATCCGCCAATCGACTCGATTCGCGAAGAGGTGGTGATGTCGCTCGAATGCTTTATTGGCCCCGAAGGCAATATGCTCGACACAGCGCCGGAGCAGGCACGTCGCCTGAGCCTGAGCCACCCTATTCTGTCTAATAAAGAACTCGCCGACATTCGTGATTTAGAGACGCACGGGATGCGCTCGAAGACAATCGACATTACCTTCGACACAGACTCAGCGAGCGGCTATCTCGATGCGCTCGACCGCGCCTGTGCCGAAGCCGAGCAGGCCATCGCCGACGGCTTCTCGTTCATTGTGCTGTCAGACCGCGCAATGTCATCGCAGCGAATGGCGATAAGCGCGCTTATTGCCTGTGGCGCTGTACACCATCATCTGGTCGCCGCACGCAAGCGCTCGCAGATCGGCATCGTGATCGAAACAGGCGAAGCGCGTGAGGTTCACCACTTCTGCCTCTTAACGGGCTACGGCGCAGACGCAGTAAATCCTTACCTCGCCTTCGAGTCTCTGTGGCAAGCGAGCAAGGAAGGCCTGGTATCGAGCAACGCCGAAAGCGAGGAAGCGCTCGTTTATGGCTATAAGAAGAGTGTCGCCAAGGGCATGCTCAAAGTGATGGCGAAAATGGGCATCTCGACGCTGCAATCGTATAAAGGCGCACAGATATTCGAAGCAGTTGGCATCGCCGACGAAATCGTCAATCGCTGTTTCGTCGGCACCGCGAGTCGCGTACAAGGCGTTAAATTCCCTGTGCTTATTGAAGAGACTCGTCGCCGTCATGCGCTCGGTTATCCTAAGCGCGAAAGCCAGCGCATTCCTGCACTCAATAACCCCGGCGACTTCCACTGGCGTTCGGGCGGCGATGCGCACATGTGGAACCCTGATTCCATATTTAACTTACAAGTGGCCGCCAGAAACAATAATGTGCAGGCTTACGCCGCGTTCGCCAAACACACAAACGAAGATAGTACACGGCGCTGTACTTTTAGAGGCCTGCTCAAGTTCAACACCACTGTGGACTCGGCAATACCAATCGACGAAGTTGAGCCTGCTAGCGAAATAGTTAAGCGTTTCGCAACGGGCGCAATGAGCCTGGGATCTATCTCGCGAGAGAGCCATGAATCACTCGCCGTTGCGATGAACCGCATTGGCGCAAAATCAAACACTGGCGAAGGCGGCGAAGACCCTTATCGTTTTGCGCCAATGGAAAACGGCGACTCCATGCGCTCTGCGATTAAGCAGGTTGCCTCGGGCCGTTTTGGCGTCACCGCGTGGTATCTCACTAACGCCGACGAACTACAAATCAAGATCGCGCAGGGCGCGAAGCCGGGTGAAGGCGGCGAGCTCCCGGGCGGCAAAGTAGACGATTACATCGCGAGCATCCGTCACTCGACGCCGGGCGTCGGACTCATTAGCCCGCCGCCGCATCACGACATATATTCGATCGAAGACATTGCACAGTTAATTCACGATCTGAAAAATGCAAACCGCGCCGCGCGCATTAGCGTTAAGTTGGTTGCAGAAATCGGCGTTGGCACTATTGCCGCGGGCGTGACCAAAGCGAAAACAGATCACCTTGTTATTTCAGGTCACGACGGCGGCACCGGCGCGTCTCCGCTCACGTCGATTAAGCACGCGGGCCTGCCGTGGGAACTAGGACTGGCCGAGACACATCAAACGCTGGTAATGAACAACCTGCGTTCTCGAGTGACGCTGCAAACCGATGGTCAGCTAAAAACCGGCCGGGATATCGCAATCGCCGCACTGTTGGGTGCCGAAGAATTTGGTTTTGCCACAGCTCCGCTGATCACGCTCGGCTGCATTATGATGCGAAAATGTCACCTCAACACTTGCCCGGTTGGGATTGCGACGCAGGATCCTGAGCTGCGTAAAAAGTTTAAGGGCAAGCCCGAGCACGTCACCAACTATTTGTTTATGGTGGCCGAAGAGATGCGCGAAATCATGGCGAGCCTAGGCGTTCGCAGCGTCAACGAGATGGTCGGCCGTGTCGACATGCTAGACATGAATCACGCGATCGATCATTGGAAAGCGAGTGGCATCGACCTCACCTCGATTCTTACGCCGGCGAAAGTGGTATTCGAGAACACTGGCTTCTATAAGACAATAGAGCAAGATCACGGCCTCGATAAGGCGCTCGACAACGAGTTGATTAAACTTGCGCGAGACGGCATCGAGAACGGCAATGTCGTCCATATCGAACACGACGTGGTGAACATAAACCGCGTGGTGGGCACGATGCTCTCGAACGAGGTTGCTAAACGTTGGAAAGCCGAGATGCTGCCCGACGACACGATTAACATTAAACTCAACGGCTCGGCGGGACAAAGCCTAGGGGCATGGCTCGCGAAGGGTGTCACGCTCACGGTCGAGGGCGACGCGAATGACTTCGTCGGCAAAGGTTTGTCTGGCGGCAAGATTGTTCTCTATCCGCCAAAGCAGAGCACGTTTAAGGCTGAGGACAACATCATCGCCGGTAACGTAAACCTCTATGGCGCAACCGGCGGCGAAGCCTATATTCGCGGCATCGTAGCCGAGCGTTTCGCGGTAAGAAATAGTGGCGCAAGCGCTGTCGTCGAAGGTATTGGCGATCATGGCTGCGAATACATGACAGGCGGACGCGTCGTTATTCTTGGTAGCACGGGACGCAACTTTGGCGCCGGTATGAGCGGCGGCATTGCTTATGTATGGGACCCCAAAGGCGAATTCCCTAAGCAGTGCAATAGTGAAACTTTCGAACTCGAAGGCGTCGCCGATTCAGCGGATAGAGACGAACTTCACGCCCTTGTGAAGAAACACTATCTCTACACAGATTCGGCAGTGGCTAAACGCTTAATGGACGACTGGGATTTAGCCCTAAGCCAATTCGTTAAGGTGATGCCAACCGACTATAAGCGTGTGTTGGCAGAGCGCGCAGCAACGGCCGCGTAAAGTTTAGTGCTCGCGCAAAAAATTTAGAAACAGATAAGTTTGAGGTGCAGGCGATTGGTTAATCGACCTGCCAGCGAAGGAAAGATCATGGGAAAGCCAACCGGATTTAAAGAGTTTACGCGTCAGACTGTGCCCTATCGCAATGCGATGGATCGGTTAATCGACTACAAAGAAATCTACACTGCGCCCGAAGACGAAGCGCTAAAAACACAGGGCGCGCGCTGCATGGACTGCGGCGTGCCTTTCTGTCAGTCCGAAAACGGCTGCCCTGTTTACAATTTGATTCCCGAGTGGAACGACCTCGTTTATCACGGCCGATGGGAAGAGGCGCTCGAGCGCCTGCACAAGACCAATAACTTCCCGGAATTTACCGGCCGCGTGTGTCCTGCTCCCTGCGAAGGTTCTTGCGTGCTTGGCTCGACTGAGCCACCGGTCACGATCAAAAATATCGAAAACGCCATCATCGACAAAGGCTTCGAAAATGGCTGGGTTGTTGCTAAGCCGCCATTGTCGCGCAGTGGTAAAACTGTTGCTGTTGTAGGCTCTGGCCCTGCGGGTCTCGCCGCTGCGGCGCAGCTCAATCAGTCAGGTCATAGCGTCACAGTTTATGAGCGCGACGATCGCGTTGGTGGCTTGTTGATGTACGGCATTCCTAATATGAAGCTCGAGAAAGACGTAGTCGATCGCCGAGTAAATATTCTGCGCGAAGAAGGAATCGAGTTTGTAACAGGCGCCGACATCGGTGGCGCGGGTGATAACGGTATCGGCATAGACAAACTGGTTGCCGACAACGACGCCGTACTTCTTGCCACAGGCGCAACTACGCCTCGCGACCTACCGATTCCAAATCGCGAAGGCGCAGGAATCCATTTTGCGATGGAGTTTTTGAAGAAGAACACATCGAGCCTGCTCGACTCTAAACTCGAGAACGGCAACTACATTACTGCCAAAGGTAAAAAAGTTATCGTTATTGGCGGCGGCGACACAGGGACCGACTGCATAGGGACGTCGCTACGTCACGGCTGCGAATCGCTAGTGAACTTCGAGATTATGCCAAAGCCGCCGGTCGAGCGCGCCGACGATAATCCGTGGCCGCTGTGGCCTAAAATTTACCGCGTCGACTACGGCCACGAAGAAGCCGCGAAAAAATTTGGCGAAGACCCGCGCGTCTATTCCGTGTCGGGTAAAGAATTTGTGCGCGACGAAGACGGCACTTTACTCGGTATTAACACAGTAAATGTGGACAGCAACTTCAAAGAGATTCCGGGTAGCGTACGCTTCTGGGAAGCCGATCTTATTCTTCTTTCGATGGGCTTCCTCGGGCCAGAGCATTACGTCAGCGAAGCGCTCGGGCTTGAGCTAGACGGTCGCTCGAACTACAAAGCCGAGTATGAAGAGTTCGCGACTTCGAGCCCTAAAGTCTTCGCGGCTGGCGACTGCCGCCGTGGTCAATCGCTCGTCGTACGCGCGATCGATGAGGGACGCAAAGTGGCTGCAAAGATCGACGACTACCTCGCTGTCTAGGCTTTCTAATAGCATCGCGGATAAAAAAAGGGGCCTAGGCCCCTTTTTTAGGCGTTCGCTTTAGGCTACCGTGTTAACAAACCGCGTCTCGTTACAGCTTTGTCAACAGGGGCGATCACTGGGGAAAAACATACAGAGTCTGCCGATCGCCATTTGGATAGTAGCTATAGTAGTCGTCCTCGCCGTTGGCGTTTATATCGCCTGCGTTGATGAACACTATCGGCCTGCCTTCTTTTGAGAACACCGCATTAGGGATTACCGCATAGTCTGCGAGTACCCTGAACTCATATCCAGCGGTTCAGTATCGCCGTCTACCGACAGGATGACCGTCGCGTTGTCGGTAAGACTAGTGTTGTCATTAAAGTAGGCGTTGACGGTATAGACCTCGCTCGCGCCATCGGCGACGGAGATCGACAGGCCTGAGAAGGTAAGGGTGTCTGCACCGGCAGAGTAAGTGCCGGTCACGTTGCTCGCATCGGGGCCATTCAGACGCCAGGTGATCTGACTGCGCTGAGCATCGGTCGCGGTGCCCGACACGTTCACAACTACCTGCGACACGCCCAGCGCCTGCGCGTCTGCAGTGCCGCCGTCTGCGAGAGTGAAGTCAAAGACATCGACTGCCTCGCCAACCGTATCAACTGAAGTAGGAATCGCAACAGGCTCTGCCACGCCGGCAGCGGCAGTCAGCGAAGCATCCAGATCAGTGTTATCGACGAAGGCCACGAAATTAGACACGGTCCCGCCCACAGAAAAATTCAACGGCTCAGCATCATTTGAACCTGCAGAGTCAATTATCGTCGTTGTGCTGGTCCCGCCGCCTACGCCTTGGTCGAGGGTATACCATGCGAAAAGGCCCGACTCTGCTCCCGTGAGCGTTGCGTCTTTATTGGCCAGAACCTCAGCAGCAGAACGAGTATCAGACCAAAAGCGAACGTCTCTCATCTGACCTTTGAAATAGCTGCTATTAGAGAAACTCGTAGAGGTTAAAACGCCTAAATAGAGAGACAGGTAGGAGTAAGTCGTACCACGGGTTTCTGAATAAGAATCGGTAGCAACCGCGGCGCCGTCAATATACAAAGTAAACACACCTGAACTGGCGAGAGTCATAGCGGCATGGTGCCAGTTGCCATCGCCATAAGAGCTCGGAGAGGCCGCAGTGACGTAAGAACCGTTTCCTCCGTAGCTGGCTATTACGCTGCCTCCTGCTTCGAGGCGCATGGAATATTGGATTTTTTGTTCAGGGGAAGATGAACTCGAATTAGCACTCTGTACTAAATAGCCTCGGTTTACAGCATCGGATTTGAACCAAAGCTCAACGCTAAAGCTCGTCTTCGCGAAAATGCCTGGGCTAAACGTGGAATCGCGAACTAAGTCGTTAGCGCCGTCGAAAGCTAAGACATTGGCCGCGCTTGCACTTAACGAAAACAACGAACTCATAAGTAGCAGCACCCCAAAGGCGATGCGTCGAAGCCAAGTGAAATAGAAGGTGTCGGAGCTTAACGATTGACGAGAGACAGAGAAGTCTGAAGTGTCAGAAAAGTCAGAGAAGTCTGAAGAATCAGCTCCGAAGAGCGGTTCTAATTTTTTTCTTATCAGGGAAAACCCTCGCAGGCCTCACCCGAGGGGATTAGCAAAGCTAGTGAATTAAAATATTCGGAAATACTAAACGAATATTATACTTAAAGTTCAAAGGTGGGGGAGGCTACTAGAACAAATGCATAAATACTAGCAATTTTTAGTATAGCATAGTGCAACCAAAATCCAATTCAGAAATCACACAAGCTGGGCACTAAGGCTTCGAGTGAAACGCTCAATTCCGCTGGCTATATCCGTCCTCACCACAATGCACGCAGCGCTTAGAAAGAAAATTCAAGAGAATGCTCTTTACAAAAAACTGCTCGCCGCAACTTGGACAGCGGCGACGCACCAAGTCGATAGCGAACACCGAATAGAGGGCAATATAAATCCACATGAGTGCGCCGACTTCGCGGCCATTGCTGAGCAGCGCCCACACAGCGGCGATGTAAAGAGGCAGGGTTAGAAAACAAACGAGCAGTCTAGTTCTCGACCGCAAGAGTATTGTAACGGCGCGGGAGTTCGATTCCTCTTCTACTTGCCCTTCCATTGTCTTTCTCCTGTTGAGTGTAAGGCTACTGATAACCTTCGGCCTGAAGCATAAATAACGTTGCGTACTGGCCACCAAGTTCTAGCAGCTCTTCGTGACTCCCCTGCTCCATTATCTTCGACTTTTCGAGCACGATAATGTGATCGGCGCGGCGCACCGTAGAGAATCGGTGCGAGATAATGATCGAGATTCGATTCGCAGTAAGCTCAGCAAAATGCGCGAAGATATCCGCCTCGGCTTTGGCATCTATAGCCGCGGTGGGTTCGTCTAGAATCAAGATATCGGCTTTACTGCGCATAAAGGCACGCGACAAAGCCACTTTCTGCCACTGCCCGCCCGACAGCTCTTTGCCGTCTTTAAACCACGTGCCGAGCTGCGTCTTATATCCGCTCGGCAAATCGCGCACAAACTCGTCGGCCATGCCTTTTTTCGCCGCGATTTCGATTTCAGTTTCGGATGCCAAATTATCGGAATCTCCGATGCCAATATTTTCACCGACGATTAATTGATAGCGCGCAAAATCTTGAAAGATCACACCAATTTTACGCCGAAGCGTATCGACGTCCCACTCTTGAAGCGGCAGACCTTCGAGCATAATCTGACCCTGCGTAGGCGTATAAAGGCGTGTGAGTAATTTGATCAACGTCGTTTTTCCGCTGCCGTTTTCGCCTACTATCGCAAGGCTTTCGCCGGGGGTTATATGCAGACTCACGTTGTCGAGCGCTGGCACGTCGCTACCAGGGTAGAAAAAGCTGACATTCTCAAAGCGAATGCCGTCTTCGGGCCTTGGTCCGGCATGTAAATTACCACTCTGTTCCGGCACTTCATGCTCGAGGTATTCGGTAAGATTAGACAGATAGAGATTGTCTTCATACATGCCATTTACCGAGGTCAGGCTGCTGGTTACCGCGCTCTGCCCAAGTCGAAACTGGGCGATATACATTGTCATCTGGCCAATGGTAATTGCGCCGGCAATCGCTGCGAAACCTACCCAGCCATAGGCGAAATAAAACGCGCCACTCGCGATAATGCCCAATCCATAGCCCCACACACCGCGACGCAATACCAAGCTTCGGTCTTCTTTATAAATCGCTAAGAATATGTCGACATAGCGCTGTAAAAAGATTTTCCCAAGCTGCAATAACTTAACTTCTTTTACGCCGTCTTCGCGTGTGAGCACCATTTCGAGATAAATTTGCATACGCCTTTCAGCCGAACGTCGTTTATTGACTCTAAAAGCCTCACCCGAAAATTTTGCTTCGGCTATAAACGCGGGCACGCCGGCTATGCTGAGTAAAAGCACTGCATAGGGAGAAAACTGAAAAAGAAACACGCCGATAGCGATAAGTGAAATCACATTGCGGAGCAGGTCGAAGGTTTTCGTTACTAGACTTAACGGTCGTGAACTCGCCTCGCGCCGCGCGCGAACTAATTTGTCGTAGTATTCAGCGTCTTCGAAATGCGCCAGCTCGAGGGTCAAGGCTTTCTCAAGAATCATGACATTAATTTTGTTACCGAGCAGAACACGAAGCACCGTTTGGCATACCGTGTTAGCTTGCTGTGCTGCTGTCATAAGCAGCACCAATCCTACTTCGATGTAGACAAAGGTGAGTGCTTCACTCCTTGCAACCTCGGCCGCCGCGCCAGCGCTTCCTAGTGCGCCAGCAACAGCATCGACGAATAAGCCGCCGACCGAGGCGATCGCAGCAGGCAGTAGCCCAACAATCAGCGTCGTCAACGCCATGGCAATCATCAACGGTGTACTCGTATCCCAGACGATTCGCATAGCGACGGCGCTGTAGCGAAACACGCCTAAAAATCGAGAGAGAGGGCTTTTACTACTTTTTTCTGCTGTCATAATCCGGGTGATCTATTGCGGAATTAGCTGTGGTGTATGGCGAAAAATAAAAAGGGCCACGTGATTAGCGAAGCCCTTAGTGGTCGTCATTCAATATTACGAACGGGTTACAGCTTTATAAATTTAAGCACGAGGCGGTCAGTATTGCGACCAAGCGATGGATCGAATGGCCCCACCGAATGATCGTCTGACTCGTTGTCTAACACATCGCTCGCACCGACCAAGACGAAACCCGACTGCAACACGGCCTTCACTGCCTCATCGAATGCAATGCGATGCAGTGACTGATTGTCTGCACCTGGTGTGCCTTCATGATCGATAATACCAAGAATCCCACCCTGTTTTAGTGTCGCCATCGTTGCTGATAGAAGCTCCTGCGCAGCAGCGGGATTCGAGTTATGAAAATCATGGAAATTTAATGCAGTTAGCGCAAAGTCTACTGTCCCTGCCGTTATAGCGGAAACATCACCGTCCCACGCGTCAACATTGTTAAGTCGGGCAGCACGAGTCGCGGCGGCCTCGGCACTTCGGCCTCCAGGCCGGTTTTGCATGTAAACCTTGCCATTCGCACCGACTGCATAAGACAAAACCTCGGTGTACCAACCAGCCGACGCGTTGATATCCAACACAGTCATCCCGGGTTCGACACCCATAAAATCCAATACCGCGGGAGCTTTGCGGCTGGCATCGCGCTCTTTGTCTTCGGCGGGTCGATCAGGGTTAGCCATGGCGCGTTCGAGCGCAGCCATGTCGAGTGCCGAGGCAGCACTACTCATAAGCCCCAGTAAACTAATCATCGTAAGTACTTTCTTCATAGGTAACTCCCTATTCCTTAGGTCATGCTGAATGAAAGCGAGATTGCGCTCTGAGAATAGCGCAAGCGAGGATGAATTAGCGAGGGGGAGACAAGCAAAAGGCGAATTAGTGGAGCCTGCGCGATACTTTAAGCTCTGTTTCGAAAAACGCTTTTACTTCGAGCAGCTGATCGAGGTCGCCGGCGCTCTCCATGAGAGGGAGGTGCTGTTCTATATCACTCAGTATATTGGTCAGGCTAGCCGTATCGATAATGCTGAGGTCTAGATCGAACGGAAAGTTGGTTTGCTTTGACATCGGTACAACGGCTCCTGGCTAAGCCCTTCAATCGTGAGACGACAGTGAAGAATCACGTCTGTTCTTTACACACAAAAAGTATCGACTGGCTTTAAAAAAACCTTATAACAAATTCTAAACCTTAGAGTTTTTATTGCATAAAAGAAGGTATTGCAGGGCGAGGAATGCGATGACGAGTAAACGAGAATCGCGTTGCCTGGAGCTTGAATCGAATAAAAGCGAATGAAATCAGTGCATAAAGCAGAAAATTGTTCTGCTAATTAGATGCCTAACGCTTTGCGCGCTAATGCCTTCCGGAGCGGGCCAAAGCGGTTAACAGAACTCAGCCCGACGTTCCGTAGCAAGCGCACGGCAAGCGATTGCTCACCAAAGCCGCGCTTAAAGCCCTCCATCATGCCCATCATCGCGAGATTGGGGCCTATGCGACGACGCTGATAGCGACTCAGAATGAGGGGGTCCTCGGGGAAGCGTCGGGCCGCAGCACCTGCCTCGATTTCTTCGGCGAGCGCGACGACATCGAGCATACCGAGGTTAACACCCTGCCCTGCGAGGGGATGAATCGTATGTGCTGCATCGCCCACAAGCACCACATTGCGCTCAACATAGCGCTTGGCATGGCGCTGCCTTAATGGAAACACATAGCGTGTGTCGCTCCACTCGACTCCGCCAAAAGCACCTTCCATTGCGCGACTTAAGCGCGCATTAAACGCGCATTCGTCGCCTGCCATAAGCTCGTCTGCACACGGGTCATCGGCTGACCAAACAATCGAGCAATAATGCCCTTGTGGGGTGTCAGCCGCCTCGGCGAGCGGCAAAAAGGCAAGCGGGCCGGTTGTCAGGAAACGCTGCAGCGCAGTGCGATCATGGGGCTTGCGCGTGCGAATAGTCGTCACGATAGCTTTCTGCCCATAGTCCCATTCACGTGTTTCGAATCCGGCGAGGTCACGCAGGCGCGAATTGCCGCCGTCTGCGGCGATTATAAGAGGGGCAGACACGAGGCTCCCGTCGTCGCAGTGAAGCCTTGAGAGTGGGCGCCCCTTTTCTTGTCTCTGTTCGAGCTTAAGCACCCCGCGTCCCATAAAGAGGGTGAGCCAAGGGTTGACGCTACGCGCTTGCTCGATAAGGCAGTCGGCTATACGAGCATGCAGCGCGCCGACAATGAGCCCGTTCTCGATGATTGTGCCGAGGACAGGCTCATGTATCTCGCTTGCGTCAAATTCGACCTCGCCGGTGCCATCCTGCTCCCACACACGCATCTGGGTGTAGGGGCAGTGTCGTGACTGCTTTAGCTTTTGCCACACACCAACGTGTTCGAGAAGCTGCTGCGATTGCGCCGTAAGTGCCACTACTCGCGGGTCGAACTTCGGGGGTTGTTCAGTATTATCCGGCGCATCGCGCGGCTCACTAACAGACGCGGCCGTGGTACCAGTTAATTCACTCTTGTCGAGCAACCCAACACGCAGCCCAGAGGTACGCAGCCGCAGCGCAAGCGTCGCACCGACGAGGCCAGCGCCAACGATCAAGACATCGCAGTCGGCGGGCGTCTCATGCGCTGAAAAATGATGTGCTTCAGATTCGGTCATGCGAGCGAGTATAAAGCCTGAACGGGCGAATCCCTAGCGGGCTTGGTCGTCGGGTAGTCTACTGCTAGACTCAGGCCCGAGAGCCACGGTGTTCACTAAAGGTGCTTACTAAGAGGACATGCTCCACGCTCACATGACATCACAGACAGAAACGCAGACAAAACCACAAAAAGAGGACCCTCCATGAGCAACCTTATTAACGCAAGCCAACTCCAAGACTACGTCGGCAAAGAAGTCGGCCTTACAGATTGGATAGAAGTAGATCAAGAACGCATTAATCAATTTGCCGATGCAACGGGCGATCATCAATACATTCACCTCGACGCAGAGCGTGCCGCGCAAACTCCCTTTGGCACAACGATCGCGCACGGCTTTCTAACGCTATCATTACTGAGCATGCTCAGCGGCATGGGCGGCGGACTGAAGCTCGAAAACACGGTGATGGGCATCAACTATGGCCTAGACAAGGTTCGCTTCCTCAATCCAGTCAAGTCCGGCGCGAAAATACGCGCACGCTTTGTACTCGCCAGCGCAGAAGAGAAGAAGCCTGGAAACTACTTGCTCAAGCACAACGTGACCGTCGAAATTGACGGCGAAGACAAACCCGCCTTGATCGCCGAATGGCTAGGCATGACTGTCGTAGGTTAAAGGGGTCAGACCCCTTATCCACCTCCACCAATCTGAGAGAAAATAATGAAGAAAAGCTTATTTGCCATCCTGCCCTTCTTGGGCGCCTGCGCGGGCCAACCGCCTACCAACATCGGCATCCAAAACGGACAGCTCACGGCGTGCCCCGACTCCCCGAACTGCGTCTCAAGCTTTGAGACGAGCGAGCAGCATGGCATCGAGCCACTCGAAGCAAGCCTCGAACAGGTGCAGCGCGTGTTGGTTGAGCTAGACGAAGCCAATATAGTCGATGTACAAGAAAACTATTTGTACGCAGAGTTTACGAGCAGCCTGATGGGCTATGTCGATGACGTGGAGTTTATGAGCGATGCCGCCTCGGGCATGACACATGTCCGCTCGGCGTCGCGTCTCGGCTACAGTGACCTCGGTGCAAACCGCAAGCGTATTGAAGCTATCCGCGCCGCGATTAAATAGCCTACTCGAAGCCCATTGCCCGCGCGCCGAAGGTTTTTTTCAGCGCAGGTATTAAGTCTATCGAGAGCAACCCTGCTTTGCGCAACCATACTTTGGCCTGCGCATCGCTCGAAAAGAGTTTGGTGAGACCATCTGTGACCGAAATCATCAAACTCTGATCGGCTTCACGCGCAGCGAGATAACGCTGCAGCGTCGCCATCGACCCGAGACCTTCGTCTTGAATACCATTTAGCGCCTCGACCAACGCCTCAATATCCCTCAACGACAGATTCATGCCCTGCCCCGCGACTGGATGAAGCGTGTGCGCAACATTGCCCAACAAAACAAGGCCTGGGCGAACCTGCTCCTGCGCCACGCGCAAACTCAACGGGTAAAGCGCGCGCGACCCAATGCGCTTTAAGCGTCCAAGTCGCCCGCCAAATTTTTCCTGCAGACGCGCAAGTAGCTCTGCATCATCGAGCGCTGCGTAGTATTCGGACTCGTCGGCTTCTACTGTCCACACCAGCGAAGCACGCGGCTCTCCGTCAACCGGCAGAAGCGGCAGCATTGCAAGCGGCCCGGAGTTGGTAAAGCGCTCGAAGGCAACGCCTTTATGCGACTGGCTCAGACCAACATTGGCGATAAGTGCATGCTGCCCATAGTCTTCGTTGCTGCGCGTGATGCCGAGCTGATCGCAGAGCGATGAACCCCCACCCTCAGCGATCACCAGCAGCTTGGCGGCCACGCGGCTGGGCTCGGCGCTGACGCCCGCTTCGCCGCTGTCGAGTTCGATATCCATGCCCGTTGCCGACGGCGTCGCCGAGGTTACGCGGGCGGGTGCAATCATTGTGCAGCGAGGGAGCTGCGCAAGCGTTGCTTTTAGTGCAGCGCCAAACGCGGCATTATCGACAACATACCCTAACGCAGGAACACCGAAATCGTCGCTGTTGAGTTTGGTTGCACCGAAGCGCCCTTGATCGGAGACATGGATCTGCTTGATAGGGCAAACACCGGCGCTCAACTGCGGCCAGAGGCCAAAACGTTCGAGAATGAGCTTCGAACTCGATGACAGCGCTGTCGAACGGCTATCGAAGCTCACCTTTTCCAGCTCATTGCTCCCTGCATTATTGTTTTTATGAGCAGGCATTTGCGCATCGACAATCAGCACCGACAGCGCACTGCTCGCGTCACGCGCAGCGAGCGCACAGGCAAGCGTTGCACCGACCATTCCGCCGCCCACGATAACGATGTCGTATTCTTGCTTCAGGTCTTGGCGCTGCATACTTGTCGCTCGTCGCTTTTGCTTTGTGGTGTTGCGTCCGCTTACTGACTACTTTTGCCGTGCTTTCAATCGACCAGCTGGCTAATCGATCAGTCGACACAGACTAGCGGCTGTCAGGCCGCACGTTTTTGCTTGGCCAGCGCCATAAACGTTTCGATTTCGGCAACGGTTTTCGGAATGCCGGTGGTCAACACGCGATTACCGTTTTTAGTCACAAGCACGTCGTCTTCGATCCGCACGCCAATGCCTCGCCACTTTTTCGGCACGCGCTTATTATCCGGCGCGATATAAATGCCAGGCTCGATCGTCGTCACCATCCCCGGCTCGAGTAAACGCCATTTCTCGTCGATTTTGTAATCACCCACATCGTGCACGTCGATGCCGATCCAATGCCCAACTCTGTGCATATAGAAATCGCGATAGGCCTCCGCCTTTATCGCCTTGGCGAGAGTTCCCTCGATGAGGCCAAGCTTGATCAGCCCCTGCGTGATGACCCTGACCGACGCATTATGCGGCGCATCCCAAGGCGCACCCGGCTGCACGGCATCGATTGCGGCGTCTTGGGCTTTGAGTACCAACTCGTAGATTGCCTTCTGCTGCGGATTAAACGTCCCATTGGCCGGGAAGGTGCGGGTGATATCCGAGGCGTAGTACTTATACTCGCAGCCTGCGTCTATCAGAATCAGGGCGCCGTCTTTTACTTCGGCGTCGTTGCGGTCATAGTGCAAAATGCAAGCATTCTCGCCTGCAGCAACAATCGAATTGTAGGCAGGCGCTCGGCTACCGCCTCGCGTAAACGCGTAGTTGAGCTCTGCCTCGAGCGTGTACTCGTGCACGCCCGGCGCACACACCGCCATCGCTTGCCTGTGTCCCTCGGCGGAGATTTCAGCGGCGCGCTGCATTAATTCGATCTCGTGTTTGCTCTTTATAAGCCGCAGCTCGTGCAACAAATGGTCTAATACCAAGAACTCGCCCGGGGGCTGGGCGCCGAGTTTCGCCTTCGCGCGAATCACCTTAACCCAATCCATCACACGCTCATCGAAGCGGCTGTCATGACCCATCGAATAGTAGACACGCTCGCGGCCTTCGATGAGCCCGGGCAGAATGTCGTCGATGTCGGCAATAGGAAAAGCATCGTCGAGGCTTAGCGCACTAAGCGCCGCCTCGGGGCCCATTAGTACGCCTGTCCACAGCTCTTTTACCTTATCCTTCTCTTGGCAGAACAGCACGACCTCGCCCTGTTTACGCCCAGGTATCAGCGCAAGCAGCGCGTCTTGCTCGTCGAATCCGGTGAGATAGTAGAAGTCGCTGTTCTGGCGGTAATAGTATTCGGTGTCGTTACTCCGAGTGCGGGCCGGCGCGGCGGCGATGAGCGCGATGCTATTCGGCTCCATCTGTGCCATCAATTCTTTGCGGCGTTGCTGGTATTCGCGGTTATCTTGATTCATAGCTTCCTCGCAGCGAGACTGAGTTAAAACGTTTAATTAATTTTGTCTTAGCCAATGAGTATAGCGGCCATGCGCATCGAGCGGGGAGTAATTTGTCAGGCGATGAAACACGCGTCTACTTCGTCTTTTTTTCTTTGGCATCACCCCTGCTGATATTGACCCTCGATGATGCCGGCTCTATAGTTACCTCCTCGTACGTTATCTCGAACGTTTCCTCGAACGTCTATCTATAGAATGCTGCAATGAACGAAGATCGCTTCCACTCTCTTAGCGCTAAGGTCGACGACCTAATTGATTTGTGTGCGTCATTAAAACGCGAGAATCAACTGCTCAAGGCAACGTCCGAAAATTGGCATATTGAGCGCCGCGAGCTGCTCACACAAAATAAAGAAGCCAAGGCGAAACTAGAGTCGATAGTTGTGCGCCTCAAAGCGATGAACGAGGCCTGACACAGACATGAGCGAGCAACCTACCGCTGTACAGATTAAGATTCTCGATAAAGAGTATCAGATCAACTGCCCGCCCTCGGAACAGGAGGCGCTCATGAAATCGGCGCGCTATCTCGACGAGAATATGCGCACGATTAAGGGCCGCGGCAACATCCACGGTGCTGAGAAAATAGCCGTCATGGCCGCTCTCAATATTACTCACGACATGCTCCGCAAAAACCTACTGATTAACGAGACTCGTCAGGCGAGCGCGCTGCAGCTACGCAGCCTCGAAGAGAAAATCGATGCAGCACTCATCGGTGCAAGGCAACTCGAACTCTAGGTACGTATGCTTGTGCGCTTCTCACTCTCTTTACGCTCTTTACGCTCTTTGCACTGCGTTACCGATGTTCCTTTCGCCGTTCAACGCCTCAAGCTATACTTCGCCTAAGTTCCCTAGAATATTCGCCAGCCAAAAGTGTTCTTGAGCCGATAATTGTTACCCCGGAGGCTTCTCGATAGATGTTGTTGTGCATGTCCGCTTGTCGGAAAGCCTTATGCATCGCGAGGGCCACCACCTGAACCTTTCGGTTCAGGGCAACTTTGGTAGCGGTATTTCGGGGGGCTTCACTGTCTCCAACCCTATCTCCAACCCTGTTTCCAACACAGTTTCCCGATCATGCCTAAAAACAGCTCGCGCAACTCTTCCTCCGGGTCAGCCTCCGGGTCAGCCACCGGCAGCTCGCAGATCGTTTCTCTGAGCGGCGACCAGCTTCGCGCGCATTTCCGCGCTCAACGCCATGCGCTTTCGGAGGCACAACAGCACGATTCGGCGCAGCAGCTGGCGCAGCATTTCACGCGCTCCGCTGCCTTTCACCACGCCGAATCGATAGCCTTCTACCTCGCGGCAGACGGCGAGCTTAGCGTCGAATGTTTACTTGCAGCAGCGTTGGCAGCGGGAAAACGTTGTTTTTTGCCCGTGGCCGAGCGAGAAGACTGCTCGATGCGCTTCCTACGCTATGAAGGCGATCTGTCTTCGCTTGTTGCCAACGCCTGGGGCATTCTCGAACCAGCCTCTTCATGCGAGGCTATCGCGGCTACTGATCTCGATCTCGTCCTCATGCCCTTGGTTGCCTGCGACGAACACGGCAATCGATTAGGAAGGGGCAAAGGCTTCTATGACCGCGCATTCGACTTTGTGCGCACACCCTCAGCATCCGCGAATCCTCCTTTGCTCGTTGGTATTGCTCATGAATGTCAGATTTGCCCTACTCCATTGCCTTATGAAAGCTGGGATGTGCCACTCGCAGCGATCGCCACTCCTACTAAACTACTCGCCTCTAAACTACTCGCTTCGTCTACGCCCTCTATCTAACTTTCCACTTCCTTCTTGCTTGTCTCAAAACACTGGCTATACTACTGTATAAATAAACAGTATTTGCGACATATCGCCGAAGGTTAATGACGTGCAAGATCCATCGAATCCCCCAACAACTGCCCCAATCGAGGCCATCAGCCTTGGCATGGGAGACAGTCTCAGCAGGCTGCAAAGCAGTGAAAATGAGAGCCATGGGGATTCCCCAACCATCGAGCAGCTGCTCGAGAGCAACCGCAATCTCTGGCGGGGCTGCGATCATAAAGGCGAGTCTAGCGACGCTATCGCCACAGGCTTCGCCGAACTCGACGCCATGCTGCCCGCGGGCGGCTGGCCGATGCAGGGGCTCGTTGAGATGGTGAGCGAGCGCTGGGGAGTCGGCGAGCTACAACTGTTTTTACCATTGATGCGCCACCTTATCGCGCGTGGTAACTGGGTGCTCTGGATCGCTCCACCCTATTCCCCTTACGCACCAGGTTTGGCTCAGGCAGGCATCGATCTCAGAAGAATCTTAATTGTAGGCGGCTCAAACGCCCCTCTCAGATCCGAGGCTTTTTGGGGGAAGAAGGCCGCTCCTGAACCGGTCTCCTCAGAAAGACTGTCGAGTAAAGAGGCGCTTTGGAGTATGGAAAAAGCACTGCAAACCCAGCACTGTGGCCTCGTTTTGGCCTGGCATAGCCAGCTACCGCAGCCGACGCTACGCCGTTTACAGCTCGCTGCGATTACCGGCAAGACTCTTGGCGTAGTCTTTATGTCTAAAAATAGTGAACACTCACCTTCTTCTATGCGGCTTAAAATAAAGAACTCTGAGAGTGACGGAGCAGAAGCAGCTTACGCCGAGGTCAGCCTGCTCAAAGCGCGGGGGAGTTACCGGCAGAGCGCCGTGCGCATCAAACTCGACGGCAGCGTCCATCCTAATGCGAATCTAATAATGCCAGCAACGGCCGACGGGTCAGCGGCCAACAACTCATCGAAGGCAGAGTCACCACAGCGAGGTCCTGATCATGATTAAATCTACTAGCCCTGCGCAGCTCACACTCCTGCCGCAGCCCAGCTCCCGCGTAAAAAGCCCTTCGGCGCTTCACAGCGCGACGCCGGCTTCGCAGCCCGTTACAGCGCTCCCGCAGCGCGCCGAGTCACAGCTTACAGGCCCTGCGCCGAGAGCCGCCTTAGTAAAAAAGAGCCGCCAGAGTCTTTGGTATTGCCTCTATCTCCCTCAGCTTGCCGGCCTCGAAGCAGAGGAGCAACGCGACTGTCTCGAAAGCCTCGCACAGCTAGTGCAAGAATTTAGCTCGGCGATAAGCGTACAACCGCAGGCGATCGTCTTCGAGATTCGTAGCGGGCTCAACTATTTCGGCGGCGCCGAGTCTCTTCATGCTGGCTTTAAAGAGCGAGCCCGCACATTACTTGCCGCACGCTCACTGGCATCCGAATTCGGCTATGCAGCCTGTCCGACTATCGAAGGCAGTCTGCTGCTCGCCCGCGGGGGCGGTAATACACTGGTGTATCGCAAAGAGAATCTCAATTCGGCGCTAGGTCAGCTCTCTATCGAGACCCTACAGCTCAAGCCCGAACCACACAGACGGCTTATCAATATGGGCATAAGACGCCTTGGCGACCTATGGCGACTTCCGCCGGCAGGGCTTAGGCGACGCTTCGGTAGCGATTTCCTTACGCTTATTAACAAGGCATTGAGCAAGGCACCGGAGCCGATCAAAAACTATCTGCCGCCACCGGCGTTTGTGCACTCTTATGAGCTACCTTACGAGGTCGAGAACCTGAGCAGGCTACGGCCCGTAGTCGACGAGATGGTCGCCCAGCTTTGCGATTTCCTGCGTCACCGAGAGCTGTGTGCCAGCACTGTCGAACTCTCTTTACTTCATGAACGCCGCGAGGCCACTCAACTCGACGTAGGTCTCAGGCAGGCGAGCCGTTCGCAGCAACATCTAATGCTGCTTATCGATACCCACCTCGACACGCTACAGATTCCCGCGCCGGTTACTGCCCTGCGCCTCAAGGTCACGCAGTTCGATGCTTTTATGAGTCACAGCGAATCACTGCTTATCGGCGCAGACGAAACTCCTACCGAGAATACAGCTAACAGCCTTGCACAATTTATGGAGCGCTTGCAGGCACGCCTAGGCAACGAACAGGTTAAATCCCTAACCGCTATCGAAGAGCACTGCCCAGAATATGCGAGCGAGTCAGTGCGCCCCGGCCGCTATGAGACCTATCCCCTAGCGCTCGGCGGCAGTGGCGATGCGCCTGCGCCAAGCAATCCTCGCCCTCTCTGGCTACTCGACGAGCCGTTGGTACTCTCGCTGCGCGGGGGCAGCCTTTACCACCGCCAAGCTCTTACGCTATTGAGTGGGCCCGAACGCATAGAAGCAAGATGGTGGTCGGGGAATGAAGTTTGCCGCGACTATTATGTTGCACGCGAAGGGGGCGGCAGCAGGCTCTGGATCTACCGCGAGCGCGGTGGTGAACGGCATTGGTATCTGCATGGTTACTTCGCCTGAGGGTGTAAGCAGGTGCGAAACACTAGGTGAAGTCTCTCGAAGAAAGCGACAGCTCGCCAAGCCAGCTCGTTAGGTCGACAAGGTTATCGGCGATCA
>Ga0181607_10000300_pt1 | contig 41273 bp, 41 predicted proteins | sample 041ome_9_FD_132420 | JGI IMG/M metagenome (GOLD analysis project Ga0181607, IMG submission 132420) | Coastal salt marsh microbial communities from the Groves Creek Marsh, Skidaway Island, Georgia - 041413US metaG (megahit assembly) | ecosystem: Environmental > Aquatic > Marine > Intertidal zone...
CAGGCACTGCCGTGCACGTTGCAGACGATGTGCGGCGTCCATCATGAGCTTCCACCGAGCGTGATGGCCACCGGTGTTGCCGCATCAGCGGCCTGGCGAGCGTGATAGCTGGAACGGGTCAGCGGTGACGCTTCAACATGCCGGATCCCAACAGAGCGCCCATACGCGGCCCAGGCATCGAACTTCTCGGGCTCCACCCACCGGTCGACGGGCAGGTGGTGGTCAGTAGGGCGCAGGTACTGTCCAATCGTCACGATGTCCACACCAATCGAGGCCAGGTCAACAAGCGTTGCCTCGATTTCGTCATCTCGTTCACCAATTCCGACCATGACCGACGACTTCGTCACGAAACCCGCCGCAGATGCATGCGCCAAGATCGCCAATGATCGCGCATAGCCCGCGCTCGGCCGCACCACGCGCTGGAGTCGTGGCACCGTCTCCACGTTGTGATTGACCACGTCAGGCGCCGCCTCCAACAAAAGATCGATCGCCGCCAAATTTCCCTTCGCATCGGAGATAAGCGTTTCCACCCGACAATCCGGCCGTCGAGATCGGATAGCGGTGACGCACCGACCGACATGAGTCATTCCCCCATCGTTGAGGTCATCGCGTGCCACCATCGTCAGAACTGCATGGGCGAGCCCAAGCCGATCAACCGCCTCCGCCACACGGGACGGTTCATCGTCGTCGGGTTGGTCCGGGCGTCGAGTATCGACGAGGCAGAATCCGCACCGGCGGGTGCACCGCTCACCGAGCACCATGAACGTGGCTGTGCCGTCGGACCAGCACTCGGACAGATTCGGGCATCCGGCATCTTCGCAGACCGTGACGAGGTCCAACTCGCGCAGCATCCGCCGCATCCCGAGTACCGACTCGTCGTGGCGAACATGAGCCCGCAACCAATCTGGTTTCCGCTCCGACAGGTCGACACCCTCGCCGAGACCCGCCTGTGCTGCTCGGGATCGCAGGCGAATGGGTTGTCCCGCGCCCTGGCCCTGAGAAAACGGTGCGAGATCGACCGGCGTACGGGCGTCGATGATGTCATGGCGCACGAGCCCGTCGTTGCCCATCAACACCGCAGCCTCATCGACCACCAGGTCAACAAGATCCGCCATGTCGATATCGACACCTTCCTCGGCAAGCGACGTCACTCCGTAGTCACGGATACCGCACGCCACGATGTGGTCACGCATATATGACAGGTCATTCGTGTTGTTCAGGTTGAATCCGTGCTTCGTGCGGCCACGAGCCAAACGCACCCCGATGGCGGCGATCTTTCGTGCATCACGACCACCCGGCGCAACCCACACACCTGGGTACCCCTCGAGCCGCCCCACATCGCCGATGCCGCTGCGCCGCAGCACCCGTATTAGCAGCTCCTCAACCATGCGTACATGTGCGAGTGAGCCCTTTCCCGGGCGGCTCAGGATCGGATACCCAGTCAACTGACCAGGCCCGTGGTAGGTGACGTCTCCCCCTCGATCCACCTCGATCAGTTCAATGCCGGAACTCTCCGGGTCGATGAGCACATGTTCATCGAGGTTGGCATGAGGTCCGTGGGTGAAGACATGATCATGTTCGAGGAGCAGCAGGTGATCATGCTGCCCGTGGGTGAACATGGCGTGTTGTAGGGCTGCGCCCTCGCGATACGGGACACGACCCATCCACCGCACGTGGAGTGGCCCACGCACGATGCCGACTCGATCAGAGTTCGACGGCCCAGTCACGTGTCTCGAGGATCTCTTTGACCCGCGACAGGAACCCCGCGGCATATGCACCGTCAAACGCTCGGTGGTCCCAGCTCATCGCAAGGTTGCCCACTGGGTGCACCACGATGGCCTCTGTTCCGTCAGCCAAGGGGGTCACAACAGGGCGACGCACAATGGCGTCAGTGGACACGATGGCAACTTGGGGTTGGTTGATGATCGGCATCGTCAGCACCGAACCTGCCGAGCCATTATTCGAGATCGTGAACGTGCCACCCTGAATCTCGTCCGGGGCGAGCCGCCTCGCGAGGGCGCGATCGGCGAGGTCGCGGATTTCGCGCGCCAGGGCGCGCAGCCGCTTGTCCTCGGCGTCGCGCACCACCGGTGCCAATAGGCCATCGTGATCGAGGTCGACCGCTATACCCAAGTCGACATATCCATGGACCACGAGATCGTTACCGACGACACTGGCGTTCATATGCGGGAACTCAGCCAGCGCATCAACGATGGCACGAGAGACGAACGGCAGGTAGGTCAGCGAGAAGCCTTCAGCCGCACGGAATTCCTCACGCACAGCACGTCGAACCGTGTCGACGTTCGCAAAGTCGACCTCCACCACGCTGAACGCATGCGGTGACGTGGCCTTGCTGGCCACCATGTGTTCTCCCGTCAGGCGCCTGATCTTCGAGAGGGGGATTACGGTGTCGCGGTCGGTCGCGGCTGCCACCGATGAGGCCGGAGCCGGAGCAGGGCCGGTGGATGCAACGGGAGCAGGGGCGGGGGCGGGGGCCGGAGCAGGTGCAGCAGCGGGTGCCTCGGGGGGCGCACCGCCTGTTGCAATCTGATCGATCCGGTCGAGGACATCATCACGGGTGATTCGACCACCGGGACCTGTCCCTGAAATCTCGTCTGGATTCAGCCCATGGTCATTGATGAGGCGACGCACCACCGGGGACAGGAGACGAGCATCATCGCTCGATGCTGCGACCTCCGCCGGTGCTGGTGCCGGAGCAGGCATTGGGGCAGGAGCAGGGGCCGGAGCAGGCGCAGGGGCTGGGGCCGGTGCAGGTGCTGGGGTCGGAGCAGGCGCAGGTGCTGGGGCCGGTGCAGGCGCCGGAGCGGGTGCAGAGTCTGCGGCACCCACCACGGCCACCACCGCACCGACCTCCACCGTGTCGCCCTCAGCGACACGGATCTCGGTCACGACGCCCGCTACGGGCGACGGCACTTCGGTGTCGACCTTGTCGGTCGACACTTCGAAGAGCGGTTCATCCGCGGCAACGGTGTCACCAACGCTCTTGAACCATTGCGTGATGGTGCCCTCGGTCACGGTTTCACCAAGCTGGGGAAGAATCACATCTGCCATCGTCATCAATCCTGTCGTCGTAAGAGTTGTGCGTGCCCTTGCCGATCAGCCGTTGAAGCTTCGGCCAGTCATGGACATCACGGTTTCACCAAACAGCTCGCTCAAGCTGGGGTGCGGCTGGATGAATTCGGCGATCTCATCGACCGTGGCTTCCCAGTTCACCGCAAGGTACCCACCGCTCAACTGCTCGGTCACCCAGGGACCCACCATGTGCACGCCGATCACTTGACCGGCGCGTCCATCGGGCCCACGTCGAGCGATGATCTTCACCATCCCGTCGGTCTCTCCCAGGATCTGCGCGCGGGAGTTGAACTTGAACGGATGCTTGCCAACCACAACATCAATTCCGGCTTCTGCCGCGGCCTCTTCACCGGGGCCAGCCCAGGCAACCTCCGGATGGCAATAGATCGCCCACGGCACTCGGGTGTAGTCAACCGGTGACGGACATTCGCCGAGAAGTTCCTTCACGACCATCACCGCTTCGGCGTAGGCGACGTGTGCGAGTTGCGGCGTGTTGATGAGGTCGCCAACGGCATACACGCCATCCTCGGTCGTCCGGCACAATTCATCGACCACAACAAATCCACGTTCATCGACCGCAACTGTTGTGGCCTCAAGGCCCAACTCGTCAGCGAACGGTCGACGGCCGACGGAAACGACAACGGCGTCGACCTCGATGTTCTCGCCATCTCCCAGGTGAACGGTGGTACCAGACCCGGTCGGTGTGTGACCGGTCACGCTCACTCCGGTGCGGATATCGATGCCCTTGTTCGAGAAGCTCCGCACCACAATGCGCGCGACGTCGGCATCAAGGCCCGGAAGGATCTTCGGCAAACCCTCCAACAAGGTCACCGATGATCCGAGATCAGCGAAGGTCGATGCAAATTCGCATCCGATCGCACCTCCTCCGATGACAGCGATACGCGATGGTACATAGTCAAGATCGAGCACCTCGTCGCTGGTCATGATCGGACCACCACGATCAAAGCCGGGGATAGTCCGCGGGACCGATCCAGCCGCCAACAAGACCGCCGCTCCGGACACATCGCTGGTGGCACCGTCGGGGTGTACGACGTGGACGCGCTTACCCGGGCGCAGCGACCCGGTGCCGTTCAGCACCTCCACCTTGCGGCCCTTACACATCGCACCGATACCACCGACGAGACCAGCCACGATCTTTTGCTTCCTGGCCTGAGTGACCGCAAAGTTGACCGATGGCGATCCCGCGTCGATACCAAAATCAGCGGCATGCTCCACATGCCGATGGACCGCGGCGGTCTCAAGAAACGCTTTGGCTGGGATACAGCCGCGATTCAGACATGTTCCTCCCAGCGCGTCCTTCTCTACCAGCGCTACTGAGAGACCAGCAGATGCCGCGTAGAGGGCGGCGGAGTACCCGCCAGGCCCACCACCGATGACGACGAGATCGAACGTGTCAGACATGCACTCCACGGTACCGCCGTTCAGCCCGTGGGAAGTACCCAGCGCATGCGACTCTCGCCACGTTCGGCAACGAGAACGAGTGCCGCGTCATCACCGTCGACCTCCGCCACAAACGTGATCGTGCATGTTCGTGCCGCGATGGTGACCGGATCACAATCTCCTCCGCCCGGCGCATAGGACGTTCCCGATGCGATCAGGCCGAAACTGCGTGAACCATCGGGGTCGTCCACGCCCCCCAGCTGAAGTTCGACCGCAACAGATGATGCAGTGGTCTCGGCACTGACCACGGTGACGGCCATATCTCCCACCGAGACGACAGAACCAATCGGCGCTGGCGTCGACGGGTCCTCTGACCCTGAGAGTTGCAACAGCAGCGCGGCACCGGCGATGAGAATGGCGAATCCGCACCCCAGAGACAGCAACAAGAGAGTACGGGTCTGCATGCAGCCTCGAGGCTAGGGCCTCGGTAACGTGCCCGCATGCGCGTGGCCTTGCTCCCCCGTCTGGCAGCCATCTGCGCTGTAGTGGCCGCCGCAGCCGGTTGCGCCGACGATCAAGCGCCGACGTCAGCCCCGCCTCCCGCCGCTGTCACAACGGGGACGCCCACGCCAGCACCGACAACGAACACCGGCGGCGAGAATACTCCCGCCTCCGCGACCCCAACCGCCGACACTGCGACGACCGGCACTACCGGCGCCGTCCTTGCTGCGTCGTACGACTGGGAGGCACCACTGATCGGTGGCGGCAGTATCTCCCTGCGGAACCTGGGCGACCGCGATGTCCTGCTGTGGTTCTGGGCGCCCTATTGAACGACCTGCATGCGCGAAGCCCCCTCGGTCGAGGAGGCACACCGGCTCTATGGCAGCGACCTCACCATCCTCGGTGTGGCGTGGTCCGGCGATGACCGCACCTACGCCGACTTCATTGATGAGGGCGGCCTGACATTCCCTCAGATCGATGACACCATCGGCGCGGTATACGACCAGTTCGGCATCCCGTATCAACCGGCCGCGGTCCTGTTGCAACCCGACGGAACCGTCACGACCATTAGGCAGGCGATCGATATCGCCACCATCTCCGAGCTGGTCACGACATAAGCGATTCACGTGCGTAGGTTGTGGTCATGCGAGTAGCGATTACCGGAGCCAGCGGCCTCATCGGAGCGGCCCTCAGTAGCCATCTTGGCAACCTTGGGCACGATGTATGCCCGGTGGTGCGGCGCGCACCGGGTGATAACGAGATCGGTTGGAGCCCAACCGCCGATTCCCTGGAGCCCGGCGCCCTTGAGGGAATTGACGCAGTCGTTCACCTTGCCGGGGCTGGCATTGGCGATCGTCGTTGGACCCCGGCCTACAAAAAGACCATCCGAGCATCTCGAGTCGGCCCAACACAGCACCTCGCCGAAACCATCGCCGGGTCCACGAATGGGCCACGCATCTTCCTCAGCGGCTCTGCTATCGGTGTGTACGGATCAGGGACCGAACCAGTGGACGAGTCGCACCCTGCAGGATCTGGTTTCTTGGCCGACGTGTGCGTGGAGTGGGAACAGGCGGCAACTCCCGCCGTCGATGCAGGTTGTCGTGTCGCGTTCCTGCGCACCGGCATCGTGTTGAGCACCGCGGGCGGAGCCTTACGCAAACAACTCCCCCTGTTCCGCTTCGGTCTCGGCGGACGTATGGGCGACGGCCGTCAATGGCAGAGCTGGATCAGTATCGACGACGAGGTCGGAGCGATCACCCATCTGCTCAACGGTGACATCTCCGGGCCGGTGAACCTCACGGCCCCGCAGCCCGTCACGAACGCCGAATTCACCACCGAGCTTGGTCGGGCGGTTCGACGACCGACGATCCTCCCAATTCCGAAGTTCGGCCCACGTGCGCTCCTCGGTGCGGAACTCGCCGAGAACCTGCTGTTCTCCGGTCAACACGTGTTGCCCACCGTGCTTCATGACTCCGGGTACGACTTCCACCACCCGACACTGCGTGACGCGCTGTCCCATCTGCTCGGCCGTGGGTGACTCCGACGTTCACCCCCGGATAACTGCGCACGTCATCGTGGTCGGGGCCGGACTCGCCGGCCTTAGCTGTGCCCGCCACCTGGTCTCTGCCGGAGCTGATGTCACGATCGTTGAAGCATCCGACGGCGTCGGTGGGCGTGTTCGCACCGACACCATGGATGGATTCCGCCTCGATCGTGGATTTCAAGTGCTGCTTCGGGCCTACCCAGAACTACACCGCCAGCTCGATGTAGACGCGCTCAATCTCTGCGCATTCGATCCCGGTGCGCTGATCCGCCACGACACCGGATTCTCTCGGGTCGCTGACCCGTTCCGCGCCCCGCGTGCCCTTCCAGCCACCCTGTGGGCCGCTCTGCGCAGACGGGGTGTGACCCCAGCCGATCTGTTACGACTCGGTCTGCTCCGTCGCGATCTTCGGAGCATCCACCCCGCGAGACTGCTCGCACGGCCCGACACCGCCACGATCGATCGCCTCTCCGCTCGCGGATTCTCCACCACGGCGATTGAGGCTTTCTTCGGCCCGCTGGTCGGCGGCATTCAACTCGATCCGATGCTCACGACGTCGTCGCGCATGTTCGATGTCATCCTCCGCATGCTCCTCGACGACAGTGCCGGTGTTCCGGCGACTGGGATGAGCGCGATATCAGACGCCCTTGCAGCACCGATCATGGACAAGGTCCGGCTCGACGAACTCGTCGTCGGCGTCAGTCCACACAAGGTGTCGACCCGCTACAGCGAATACCGCGGCGACGCCATCGTGATCGCGACGGATGGGCCCGCTGCGGTTCGGTTGATTGGTGTCGATGATCCTGGCTCGCGTCCGGCCGCTGCGGTGCACTTTGCCGCGCCACGAGCACCGAGCTCCACCCGCAGCATCATGCTGGACCATCGAGGGCCGGCTCGCAATGTGGCCATCATGTCGAATGTCGCTCCGAGCTATGCACCGGCCGGACACGCGCTCGTGACCGCCGCCATACCCGGTGTGGCCGACACCGCTCGTATCGACGCCGAGGTGCAGTCCCAGCTCGCTCGCTGGTGGGGGCCCGAGGTCATGACGTGGGATGTACTGCGCGTCGACGTTATTCCACACGGTCAGCCGATACAGGCCCCGAGGTTCTCACCCAAGAAGCCTGTCCGCGTAAATGACGGTGTGTTCGTCTGCGGCGACCATCGTGATACAGGTTCGATTCAAGGAGCCATGTACTCAGGTCGCCGATGCGCCGAGGCGGTCATCGATGACCTCACCGGTTTGCATGCCGCGGGTACGCTCACCAACGGTGATACCTGACCAACTTCCGCTCGGCTTTCACGCCACAGTCGCCAATATCGGTGTGAAGGACACCACCGATGACTTCGTCGTCATCACCATGGATGGACCGGCGATGGCCGCGACGGGCGTGTTTACCCAGTCACGCTTTGCTGGCCCATCCGTTGTCCTCTCTCGGCAGCATCTGGCAACCGGAACGCCTCGGGCCATGGTCGTGGTCTCCAAGAATGCCAACGTGGCCAACGGACCTGAAGGAATCAGCGATGCCGACCGTCTCGTGGCCACGGTGGCTGATCGATGGGGGTATGCACCGAGCGACATTCTGCTTGCCTCAACGGGCGTGATCGGTCGGCGCTACCCCATCGACACCATGATCCGCGCTGTCGCACAACTCGATCCAGGGGCGACATCTCACGGTCTGCGCGCCGCCGCACGGGGCATCATGACCACCGACACGGTGGAGAAAGTTGCCGTGGCGACCATCGGAGAGGGTCCAGCCGTTGTCTGCGGTATCGCCAAAGGGGTCGGGATGATCGAGCCCGATATGGCAACGATGATCGCCGTAGTGATGACCGATGCGGCGCTACCGGTCAGTGATCTGCGCGCCATTCACCGTCGAGTAACGAACACGACCTTCAACTGTGTGAGCGTCGACACCGATACCTCCACGAGTGACACCGCAGTCCTTCTTGCCAGCGGGCATCACCCGGTCGACCCCGCAGACATGGAACGGGCGCTCGCCGATGTCCAAGGCGCTCTCACGCGCGCAATCGCTGCCGACGGTGAGGGAGCGGAAACGCTGATCGAAGTCCACGTCGATGGCGCTCGCGATGACGACCAAGCGAAGCGGGTGGCGAAATCCATCGTCAACTCTCCACTTGTCAAGACCGCTATTCACGGCGCTGACCCCAACTGGGGGCGTGTGGCGATGGCCATCGGCAAATGCAACGACCACGACATCGATGCCGATGCATGTGTGATCTCGTTCGGAGGCGTGCAGGTCTATCCTCGCAAAGTTGACGATGCTGGCCTGGCCGAACTCGAGAACTATCTGCGTGGTCCAGAAGTGACGATCGAGGTGGACCTCCACATCGACCGAGGTACCGCCACGGTGTGGGGCTGTGACCTCACCGACGGTTACATCAGGATCAATGCCGATTACACCACCTGATGTGCCGTCAGCGGCGCTAGGTCACTTCGGCTGCATGCGAATTCCGCCGTCGACGCGGATGGTCTCGGCGTTCATGTAGCTGTTCGTGACGCACTCCACCACCATGGAGGCAAGTTCATCGGGGAAACCGAGACGCTGCGGGAACAGCACGCCTTTTTGCAGGTTGGCCTTGAACTGCTCACTGGCTTCGCCCTCTCCATATATAGGAGTATCGATCAAGCCCGGAGCAACGGTATTCACGCGCACACCTACGGCGGCGAGGTCGCGAGCAATCGGCAGGGTCATCCCGACAACGCCGCCTTTGGATGCTGAATACGAGGCCTGCCCAATCTGGCCGTCAAACGCTGCGACCGACGCCAGGTTCACGATCGCGCCACGCTCCCCGAACTCATCGGGCTCCGTACGGCTCATTGCGGTGGCGGCCAACCGGATGCAATCGAAGGTGCCGATGAGGTTTATTGCGACCACCTTTTTGAAGGCGTCAAGATTCGCCGCCGAGTCGAATGACCCGTCTTTGCCGACGGTGCGCTGCGCCCAGCCGATACCCGCGGAATTCACGAGCACACGCAGGGGCCCCATCGACGTTGCCATTTCGATGGCGTTGATGATGTCGTCGGTCGAGGTGACGTCAACCTTGCAAAATGCTCCACCGATTTCATTGGCGACCTCTGTTCCCGCATCTTCTTGCAGGTCGGCCACCACGACCTTGGCCCCGCGAGCTGCGAGTTGACGTGCGGCAGCTGCCCCGATGCCGGATGCTCCACCTGTGATGATTGCGCTGACTCCGTTGATATCCATTCCCGAAGACTACGCCGACGGTCGGCTGACGACCCACTTCGCCGATATTGCGCCCCATTCAAAGAGCGGCGCTAGTCCACCGCGATGAACGCAGCGACGTCAACGAGAAGGTGGGCCATCCCGTACACGTACAAGCAGACGGAACCCGTCGCCGACACCGGCGCCAACACCCCGTTGGCGATGACATCATCAGTGACAAAGTTCAAATTCGATGCATCGGGTCGTTTCCCACACGGATACACCGTCAAGAAGCCACCTACCTCGCTCGTCTCGGTGTCGACGGCGGTGGCGTTCAACCACACCGCGACCACTCGGCCAGAAATGTCCCTGTCGACGAGGTCGACAATTGGAACCTCGAGCGGCCCGCCCGTTCCGTCGGTAACACCAACCTTGGTCGAGCCCCGTGTATCGCTGACCCGTTGTGCGCTCATCACCGTGATCGACGATTCTGCAGGCACGTAACCGGCCACGTCGATGATCACGTGGGCGGCCCCGTTGACGTCGACGCACACCTCGCCATCCGGCCCGACCGGGATGAGCACCGCGTTGGGCACCGTTTGACGATCCGCTGTGAAGTTCACGTGGCTGACATCTGGCACATCGCCGCAGTCACCAGCAACAGCGAATCCAGGACCATCACCCAATTCGGTAGCCGTCAGAGTGAGGTTGGCAACGACAGCGGCAACCCCGGTCGCAGGGACACCGCCGCGCCCGACTACCGATACGTCTACGCGGCCATTGACGGCGGGTGGCAGAACACCATCGGGACTGCGTCGCGTATCGAGCATGCGAAACGGGGCCACGGGCACCAAGCGCGACTCTTCAGGGAGGTACCCAGAGACATCAGCCAGAAGATGGCCCTGCCCATAGATGAACAAGCACACGGTGCCGCGCTCAGACAGGGGGACGAGCACGGAATTCGCAACCGTATCCCCCGACATGAAATTCAAATTGCTCGCCTCTGGCATCTCGCCACAGGGGTACGCGGTCACAAACCCACCGGATTCGTCGGTTATCGCCTCGGCGACCGTCACGTTGAGCGACACCGCAGCAACGCCCGTTCCCGGCAGCCCAGCCTCCCCAGCCACAGCGAACTCAACGGTGTCGAAGTCCACTGGTCCGACCTCGCCCGAACCCAGACCCTTGCGGGTGTCCAGCAGGCGATGGGGCTGCACCGGAATGAAGTCCAACTGCTCGCTTCGACCAACCCAGCTTCCGTCGGCCACCGCGAGAACCTGATCGCGGAGCCACAACGCGAACTCCGCCTGGCCGCTCGTCGTCAGGTGGATGTCGTCGGAGAACCAGCGGTCCGACGACGCCGATGACGAATCGGCATCCCAATCGAGAACGATCAGTTGCGGCCACCGTCCACGCGCCTCACGCAGCACCTCGTTGTGGCCGCCATAGCGGTTCTCTCCATTCACCGTGTCGCGTTCTGACATGCCGACCCAGGCCACGGTCTCCACGCCACGCTCCACAAGCTCCGCCATCACCTCATCGATACCTTCGGCAAACTGATTGACCGGATCGTTGTATCCCAGTTCGACGACAACAAGTGCCGTGCCGTCGGCGATGCCCGCCGCTGCATCGACACCCGATGACACCGACCCGCCAGTTGTCCTCCGGTTGACAACGGCGTCATAGGACACCCCGGAGAACACGCCGTCGAGAAGGGTGCGCAATTCTGGACCGTATTGAGGATCCATCACGCTCGCGCCAACCGAATCACCAATAAACGCCGCAGCCATCTCGGTGATCACTCCGCGGACGATCGGGGTCACGGTGTAACCCGGTGAGGGCAAGCCAAAGGGTCGGCGGAAATCCCACGTGCTGTCGTACGTGCTGGTGGAGCCACTGCCACTGAGGCGAACCCGATTCGCCCAGATCCCTTCATAGTCTGAATCGGGGTCGACTACCGTGGTCACCCGATCAGGATCGGCATCGGGGTACGCGTCGAGTAACTGTGCCACCGAGATCACGCGAGTCCACCGATGATTTGGGTTTAGTGCCACTGAGTCGCCCGTATCGACAACGCTCGGGAAATACCCGCCAGCGGTCTGCGGCCCGTTCGATGCCGAGAATTCGGTTGATGCGATATCTCCCACCGGTTGGTTGCGGAGATTTCCCTCCGCCCACACCCGCACCACACCGGCGGTATCGGCAATGGCCTGATCGGTTTGGGTTCGCTCCACCGCCGACGGTGTCGTATCGGTGGCACTCGATCGCGTGGCCGCGCCTCCATACACCTGACACGCCGACGTATCACAGGTTCCGGCGTAGGGATACCTGTCTTGTCGCACCCCATAGGAGCGAGCAGCAACCGCCTGCGCGCGAAGTGCATTCATTCCGGCGCCATCACCTCGATCACCCCACGAGGCCGACACCTCCTTGGGCACCACACCGCGTAAGTAATGGCGAAGAGGTACCGCATTCACCACACGCACCCCGTATTCGGTCGTGATGACCTCGATCGATCCGCGATAGTGACGCACCGAGCCGGAGTCCGAGCACAGGCCAAGCACATCGCCAGCGGCGGCATCAACAGCAACCGTGGTCGACAATATGATTGGGCCGTCGACCCCCTCGGCGGCGACCGTCCAACCGACATCGTCGGCGGCACCGGCGATCAGCGAACGCGCAGAAGTTGCCTCGTCCTCCTGCCACACACCGTCCGCGTCCAAACCTTGCGCGGTCTGGAACGCTCGTACCGCCGACTGGGTTTGCGGACCGAACAACCCATCGATCTCCCACTTGCGTTCATCGACCACAAAACCAAAGGCCTGCAAGAAGGTCTGCATCTGCGCGACCGCAACCCGTTGATCACTATCGATTTCCAATGGGCCATCAGGTACGACCAGGCTCGCGGCACCGGGACATGCGGGCGCATCGCCAACGAGCACATCGAAGCGTCCGTCATCGCGGGCGCGCACCCGCACCGCCGACGTATCGGTTCCCTCGGCCGATGGTGACGACCACCGGCCCGCACCGCCGAATGAGACCACGCCAATCTCAACTGCGTCATCAGAACCCGTCAGCCGCACCCGCATCTCGGTATCTGCATCGACTGTGCCGGCAACCGTGCCGCCGTAGTAATGGTCGAGAATCTGCTCCCAGTCCCAAGCGTGTTCAACCGCCCATCCGTAGGCACCCCATTGGCTCAACCCTCGACCGTGGCCATTACCTGTGCCTTCGATCATGAAGCCAATCACGTCATCGACGTCAGGTTTATCGGCCTGCACCCGGGCAGCACCGATGCCCAACGGCGTAGCAACAACAAGTGCGATCGCGCACCCGAGGACCCGACGGCTGATCGACATGACGCCTTGACGCTAGTCAAGTGCTCTGGCCAGGTGGCGTCACCAGCGGCTAATTCAACGCTGTGGTATCCCGGCGACCGCAAGGGCATCGACAAGATCGTTCATCGGGTCACCGCTATGGCCCTTCACCCAGCGGAACTGCACATCAGAGCCATCCACCAGATCGATGAGCGGTTCCCACAGGTCGACGTTGGCAACCGGTTTGCGTTGAGAGTTCTTCCATCCGTTGCGACGCCAGTTACGCCACCACCCGTCGCGGAAACAGTTGACAACATACGTGCTGTCCGACACCACCTCGACCCCGGAGGTGCCGACCTCGCGCAGTGCCTCCAGCACGGCGGTGAGTTCCATCCTCTGATTTGTGGTCGACGCCTCTCCCCCGGATCCGCGGCGCGTGCCATCGGGCGCGACCGCCCAGGCCCAGCCCCCAGGTCCGGGGTTCCCAGAACACGCCCCGTCGGTGAACACCACAATCGTCACAGGTTGATCTTCTCAGCCTCCTACCCATGAGCGGTGGATACGACGAAGTTCACACCGGCACTCAACGCATCGCGAGCACAACGCGCCGTGGGCTGCGAGAATGGGTGCATGATTTTCGACGGCTACGTGCATCAGTTGCCCGATACCGACCCCGGAGAGACCGGCGAATGGCTCGATTCGCTCGATGCGGTGGTCGACACGCACGGCAAGACTCGCGCTCGATTCTTACTGAGCCGCCTTCTCGAGCGAGCCAACGAGCGTCAGGTCAGCTTTCCGGCGACGGTGTCGACGCCCTATGTAAACACCATCCCCCGAGAAGCAGAGCCGTGGTTCCCCGGCGATGACCACATCGAGCGGCGAATTCGCGCTTTCATCCGCTGGAACGCCGCGATGATGGTCGTGAAAGCGAATAAGCATGCCGACGGCATCGGCGGCCATCTCTCCACCTTTGCCTCATCGGCGGCGCTCTATGAGATCGGCTTCAACCATTTCTTTCGCGGCAAGGACGCCCAGGGCTACGGCGACCACGTGTATTTCCAGGGCCATGCTGCGCCTGGTGTCTACGCACGCGCTTTTCTCGAAGGTCGCCTCGACGAGGACGACCTGAACCATTTCCGGTTCGAGATTGGTCGCGCTGGCCGCGGATTGTCGAGCTACCCGCATCCGCGGCTGATGCCGAACTTCTGGGAGTACCCGACGGTGTCGATGGGCCTCGGCCCCATCACCGCGTTGTATCAGGCTCGCTTCAACCGCTACCTCATGAACCGAGAGCTCGACGACACGTCCTCGAGCCGTGTGTGGGCCTTCCTCGGTGATGGTGAATGTGATGAACCCGAGACGCTCGGTGCCATTTCGCTCGCCTCCCGTGAGCATCTCGACAACCTCGTCTTCGTCGTCAACTGCAATCTGCAGCGCCTCGATGGCCCGGTGCGCGGAAACGGCAAGGTGATTCAAGAGCTCGAAGCGGTGTTCCGCGGAGCTGGCTGGAATGTCATCAAGGTGATCTGGGGTTCGCGCTGGGACGAACTCTTGGCCCAAGACAAAGACGGCGTCCTGCTCAATCAGATGAACACCACCGTCGACGGTGAATTCCAGAGGTACGCCGTTGAAGAGGGGTCGTACATCCGCGAGAACTTCTTCGGACCCGACCCGCGGCTACGCCAGATGGTCGCCCACCTCAGTGACGATGACCTACGGAACCTTCCTCGCGGTGGGCACGACTATCACAAACTGCATGCGGCGTATAAGGCCGCCGTGGAGAATCTTGGTAGTGGACGTCCGACCGTGATCCTTGCCAAGACCATCAAGGGCTGGACTCTCGGCCCCGGGTTTGAGGGCCGTAACGCCACGCACTCGATCAAGAAGATGACCCGCGACCAGTTGCTGGAGTTGCGCGACCGGCTGCATCTCCATGATGAGATTCCCGAATCCGCCGTGACTGATAATGATCCGCCATATTTCAGGCCGTCACCTGACTCGGTCGAATACCAGTACATGATGGAGCGACGGCGGGTGCTGGGTGGCTCGCTTCCAGAGCGCCGCACCACGGTGCGTCGTCCGATCGAGTTGCCGTCACCAGCGGTATTCACCGAGTTGCATGCCGGCTCGGGGGAGATGGAGGTGAGCACCACGATGGGCTTCACCCGCTTGCTACGGAGCCTGTGCCGTGATGCCGCCGTCGGCCGGCGAATCGTTCCGATCATCCCTGACGAGGCCCGAACGTTCGGAATGGATTCACTGTTTCGCGAACTGGAGATCTACGCCGCGCAGGGGCAGTTGTACGAACCGGTGGACCACGACCTGTTGCTGTCGTACACCGAGGACACCGACGGTCAGATTCTCGAAGAAGGCATCACCGAGTCGGGGTCGATGTCGAGTTTCATCGCGGCGGGCACGAGCTATGCATCGCGTGGCGTGCCAATGATTCCGTTCTACACCTTCTATTCAATGTTCGGCTTCCAGCGCACCGGCGACCTCATCTGGCAGGCTGCCGATAGCCGCAGCCGCGGATTCCTCATGGGTGCCACGGCGGGTCGCACGGCGCTGTTGGGCGAAGGTCTGCAGCACCAAGACGGCCACTCGCTGGTACTAGCGTCCACGATCCCATCGGTGCAGGCCTACGACCCTGCATTTGCATGGGAAGTAGCGACGATTATCGAGGCAGGAATCGACCGCATGTACGGCCCCTCAACACCAGATGCGGACCGCGATGTCATCTACTACCTCACCTTGTACAACGAGAACTACGCGATGCCCGCACTTGCCGAGGACGCCGAGGCTGCGGCTGCGATGCGGCGTGGTGCGATTGATGGCATGTATCGCTTCGCTGACGCACCGGAGGGGCACGCGCACCGAGCCACGATCCTGTTCTCGGGTGTGGCCCATACGGCGGCACGGGCTGCGGCTGCAGAACTGGCGGCTCACTATGACGTCGGCGCCGAACTGTGGTCAGTGACCAGTTACAAGAGTCTCCGCGAGCAGGCCCAGTCGGTGGCGCGGGCGAATCGATTGCATCCATCGCGTCCTGCCCAGGTGCCATTGATCACCGCCAACCTTGCCACCACCCAGGGACCAATTACCGCGGTCACCGACTTCATGTGTTCAGTGCCCGATCAGATCTGCCGTTACGTCGGTGCTGACCGCCCATTCCATGTGCTCGGCACCGACGGCATGGGGCGCAGTGACACGCGCGAGGCGCTTCGCCGGCACTTCGAGGTGGATTGTGGCCACGTGGTCGTGGCTACTCTCACGGGCCTGGTCGACCTCGGGGAAATCACCCCCGACGTCGTGCAGGACGCGATCGATCGCTATGGCATCGATCCGGAGGCCAGCGACCCGTTCATGCTCTGAGCGGTTCAATCATTCCGAACGCGTTCCAACCATCCGAGGAGAACGGCGACAGCTCGTGGATCGTGGCGTAACCGGTGACCCGCGCCACGAAGAATGGACATTTCGGCGGACCCGTGAGCGGTAGCGATACGCCGAGCATCGCTGACAGGCACGCTCTCGTCGTCATCGCCGTGCAGCACAATCATGGGACGAGGGGCGAACCGCTGCGCTGCCACTTCGGGTCGAAACCGGCGGAATGCACGCGCCCACTCATCGACCGACGTTGGGAAACCAGGGGTGCGGATTGCACCGATCTGGCGAGCATGTTCGAGAAAGCGCCGCGGGTGGTCGGCCCAATCATCAAAGTCAGCACGTGGCGACAGCAGGGCTGCGGCACGCACATGCGGATCGTCGGCTGCCGCGCAGATCGCCAGTGAACCACCGGTATTGGTCCCCACGATGATGACCCTCTTGGCGTTGGCCACCCGACGGATATGGGTGATGGCGGCACGCAAATCGTCCATCCAGCCCTGCAGTGAGAAGTCACCACTGGAGTTGCCACACCCCCGAAAGGTAAACGTGAGAGCTGGGTACCCGATGTCGTTTGCGATGCGATCGGTCAGTTCAGGAAATGTTCCGGCTGAGCGCCGAGCATCGAGAGGACCGATTGGAAATCCGTGACACAGGACAACTCCGGGTGCGTCCGCCTCGGCACTGAGCGGGAGCGCAATGTGCGCAGCGAGCGCTTCAGAGCCACTAGCGATTCGGTCATCCACCGGCGTGACTCAGGCGCGAGGTGTGCGATGGCGCGCCCGCTGACCGGGACGTGCCAGACGGTATCCCCGATTGCGCGCCTCGGCGAGGGTGTCGGGGCCAAAGCAGAGGCCAACATCTTGGTCGACGATCTCTGCGATGATCTCCTCGTCGGCACAGTCGTCAAGGTCGTACACCAACTGGGTGCGTTTGTCCCCAAGAAAGCGGGTGTGTTCGAAGCGAACGGGGCGTTCCATGCCGCAGAACCTACTCCGCTGGGCCCGACGTGTCGGGGTCGTTCACGGTATCGATCAGATCATCGCCCGCGACGAGGGGGCCAACAGCACCAATGGCGTCCAAGTACTCGTGATGGCAACGTAACACCGACACGATGTCCACATCGTCGAGAACCTCCACCCCCACCTCGTCGGCGGCCGCGAAAAGATGCGCTAGGAGGGCGTCCTCGTCAGCGACGAGCGGAGTATCGATCGACTGCGTGAGATCGATCACTCGGTCCGGTTGCAGACCATTCGCGTGCAACCATCCCATGTGTGCAACGAGCAGAGCTTCGACCTCGACCGGGGTCAGCCGAGCCTGCGATTCGGCTGGCAGCCGATCACAGACGAAATCTGTTGCTTCGTCGAGGCGGTACACCGCACGCGGGGCGATGGCATCAAGACGATGTGCTTCACGTCCGATCGAACCGGCGGCGATCGCGAACACCGCGACCGCCGCCAGAACGATGAACAGAATGGTCATCGGATCGTGAGATCAGATTCCGATGCGCTGAGCGAGGAGCTCGCGGTGGTAGGTCGGGTCGCCGAACAGCAACTCGGACGACTTTGCGCGCTTGAAGTACAGGTGCGCGGGGTGCTCCCAGGTGAAGCCGATACCACCGTGGATCTGGATGTTCTCCGCGGTCGCGTGGAAATACGCCTCCGAGCAGTAGGCCTTCGCCAACGACGCCACCGAGGGCAGTTCGTCGTTCATCTCCGCGGCGCACCACAAACCGTAGTAGGCGGCCGACTTGGCGCTTTCGACCTCGAGGAGCATGTCGGCGCACTTGTGCTTGATGGCCTGGAACGAGCCGATCGGCCGGCCAAATTGCACGCGATCCTTGGCGTACTGCACAGCCATTTCAAGCACGAACTGTGCGCCACCGACCTGTTCGGCCGCGAGCCCGACGGCGGCGAGGTCGAGCACGGTCGACAGTGTCTCCCAGCCGGCACCATCGGTGCCGAGCAGCGTTGCCGGGGTGTTGTCAAAGTCGAGGCGAGCCTGGCGACGGGTCTGGTCCATGGTCGACAGTGCCGTGCGGGTGAGCCCTGCGGCTCCGCCATCGACGGTGAACAGGCTGACGCCAGACGCCGTGCGCGCCGCGACAATGATGAGATCGGCGACGGCGCCGTCGATCACAAACGACTTGGTTCCGCTCAGCGTGAAACCGTCGCCGGAAGCCGAGGCGGCCATGGTGATGCCCGCCTCGTCCCACTTGCCCGACGGTTCGGTGTACGCGAGCGTGGCGATTGTCTGGCCCGCGGCGATACCGGGAAGGTGAGCGGCCTTGGCGGCCTCATCACCGCTGTGCAGCAAGGTGTTGGCCGCGAGCACCACCGACGAGAAGAAAGGGGCGCACAGCAGGGCGCGGCCCATCTCTTCCAGAACGATGCCGAGTTCGACGTAGCCAAAGCCCGATCCGCCGTACTCCTCTGGGATATGAAGCCCTTGCAGGCCCATCTGCTCGGCCATCTGCGTCCAGACATCGGCATCGAAACCGGTCTCGGTCTCCATCTGCTCACGCACGGCTTCCTCGGAGGACTTGGCCTCCATGAAGGCGCGGATGGTGGAGCGCAGTTCGTCTTGTTCTTCGGTGAATGCAAAGTTCATGCCGTCATCCTCGCTGGTTGGTCGGACGCTTTGCAAATCAAATTGTGTACGCATATGTACACAATGAAGATCGACGTCTACGATGCAACAATGGAATCGATCGGCGTTCGCGCTTTGCGCAATGACCTGGCCACCCACCTGCGACGTGTCGCACAAGGCCAACAACTGCAGGTCACCGATCACGGACGCCCTGTCGCGGTCATCGGGCCATCCGACACTCCATCGAGCAGTTCGGTGGACAACGCCCTCGCTGCAGGGCGTCTCCGGCGTCCCGTCCTCACCGGTATTGCCGCGACGAGGAATCCCATCGACGTCGCCCCTGGACTTCGCCTTGACCGCGTGGTTGATGATGTTCGCTGACAACCCGGGGGACGTTGCCGTCATCGATACCACCGCACTTCTCGCCTCGTGCCTGAACGATCCGCGCCGCGACATCGTGACCTCCGCGATGAGGGCCGCCGCATACACCGTCATGAGCGAATCAGCCTTTGCCGAGGCCTTATGCGCGGTACCCCAAATCCGCGATGACCCGTACAGCGAATCGGACCTGATCAACGCTCTCCATCATGCCCACGATCGCTGCCATATCGCCGCGGTCGACACCGCACGGATCCACGCAGCCACAGGAATTGCTCGTCGAACCGGAGTACGCGTGAGCGCGGCGATCCACCTCGACATAGCGATGAGCCTCGGCGAACGAGCTGCAATCGTCACCTTCGACCCGCGCCAGATCACCGCCGCCATCGATCTCGGAATACACGTCATCTCTGCCTGATGGCCCAAGCGACCAGTAGCTGGACACCTGCACTGATGACACAATCGGCGGTATGAGCATCATCGTGCCACCACCAAGCGAAACCCTGCACTGGTCCAACAGCGATGCGGAGGTACACCGCGTCGTCGTCGGCTCATACGACAACAACGTGTTCATCGTGCGGTGCCGAGCAACCGGCGACGCGGTGCTCATCGATGCAGCAAACGAACACGAGATGCTCTTGCAGTTGGCGTCATCTCTCGGTGTTCGCCGCGTACTCGAAACGCACGGGCATTGGGACCACATCGGCGCAGTCACCGAGATGCGCGAAGCCGGATACGAAGTCGCAGTGACCGCCGCCGATGCGCCGATGCTGCACGAGGTTGGGTACGACATTCTCATCGATGACGCCGAGGTCATCGAGTTCGGACAGCTGCGCCTTCACGCCATCCACAACCCGGGTCACACACCTGGTTCGATCTCATTTCATCTCGCAGGAACGCCGCTGCTGTTCACGGGCGACACGCTGTTCCCCGGCGGTCCAGGGGCGACGGCGTATGAAGGTGGCGACTTCAACACCATTATCGACTCGATCGATCGTCTCCTGTTTGCCTTTCCTGATGACACGATCGTGCTGCCCGGCCACGGCGCAGACACCACGATTGGCACGGAACGCCCACACCTCCCCGAATGGGTGTCGCGCGGTTGGTGAAGCGATGGCCCACCCGACAGCACGCCCGCGCCTGAGCGCCGGCGGGGCGGTTGCTAGCGTCACCACGATGACCCCGGCACACGACGCCGACGATGCGCCATCACCATCCCGATCGAGGACCGTGGTGTTGGGCGGCATGACGCCATCGCGGGAGACGCTGGGTGTCGTGGTTGACAATGAGTTCATCCGGCCCGATGGTCGGCCCACGCCGAATTTGCGCGCTGAATTGCGACGTATTGCCAACGCCCGCAATGCCCTCACCATCGTCATGCTCTACGCACAGGTCATCGCCATCGTGTGGGCGGCGTCACGTCTCGGATGGTGGGCGTGGCCACTAGCGGTCGTTCTGATGGGACGGACACACGCCCAGTTCGCCTCGCTGATGCACGAGGCCGCCCATCGGCTGCTGTTCTCCAACCGTCGTATGAACGACGTTGTAGGCCGTTGGTTGTTGGGGTACCCCGCCTTCGTTCCAACGGATGCGTATCGTCGAGTACATATGGCTCATCACCGGCGCGAGTTCGGACCAGAGGAACCCGATATCGCCCTCTATCAGGGATACCCCATCGGGCACGCGAGCCTCCGTCGCAAACTATGGCGCGATCTTCGTGGCAGTACCGGCCTGCGCCTGCTCGGCGCCCAACTGCGGGGTCTGGTCGCCGGCGATGCGCGCACGCGGCGCACCACTCGCCACATCATCATCGTGCAACTCGCCCTCGCAGCAGCGGCATGGGCCGCGGGTGTACCACTCGCCTACCTGGTGTTGTGGGTACTTCCATTCCTCACGCTGTGGCGGGTGATCAATCGACTGCGTTCCATTGCCGAACATGGCGGGCTCGACGCGGATCATGACCGCCGCATGACGACCCACTGCGTGAGCCACCAGCCGCTGTGGTTCCGGCTTGTGATGGGCCCGTACAACCTGGGGTATCACCTTGCCCATCATGTTGATGCCGGTGTGCCATGGCGGAACCTCCCGCGGTACCACCGTGCGCTTGCAGCATCCGGGTACATCTCCGCGGCTCACTCGTACGCGTCGTATGGACAACTATGGCGCGCCCTCGCCGACGGCCGCGTCCAGCGCCACACCTGAATTTGCACTACCCACGTAGTGCAAATAAGGCCCGGAGCGTAGACTGCCGACCATGGCTGACGCTCTTTTCAAGGTCCGCGGATTGCACGCCCGACCCACTGTCGAGCAGGGCCAACCTCCGGCCGCCGACATCTTGAAAGGCATTGATCTCACCGTCGCACCCGGAGAAGTGCACGCGATCATGGGGCCAAATGGGTGCGGGAAGTCGACACTGGGCAGCACGATCATGGGGTCGCCCGAATATGAACTGACTGCCGGCGCCATCCAACTTCGCGACACCGACATCTCTGAAATGGACCCCGACGAACGTGCGCGGGCGGGTATTTTTCTGGCATTCCAGTACCCGCAGGAGATTCCCGGGGTCTCGGTTATTCAATTCCTTCGCCAAGCAGTATCTGCACGTCGGGCTACCGACTTATCGGTTCTCGAATTGCGCCTTGCGGCAATGGAATGGATGGAGAGACTCGGTATGGACTCGTCATTCGTCGATCGCTATCTGAACGAGGGATTTTCCGGCGGTGAGAAGAAGCGAAATGAAGTGATGCAGATGGCCCTGCTAGAGCCCGAGATCGCCATACTCGATGAAACTGACTCAGGCCTCGATATCGACGCGTTGCGCGTCGTTGCGGCCGGCATCCGCGAGGTGCGGGCCGATCGACCCGAGATGGGCGTGATTCTTATCACCCACTACCAGCGTCTACTCGATGAGGTTCGACCCGATCACGTGCACGTCATGATGGATGGACGCATCATTGCCTCCGGCGGCATGGAGATCGCCGAGTCCCTTGAGGCCGGTGGCTACGACTCGTTCCGACAGGCGGGCTGATATGGCTGCTATCGATGTGGATGCCCTCATTCAGGACTTCCCGCTCCTGAGCGCTGCGCCCGAGGACGGCCGCCGCCTCGTGTACCTCGACTCTGCGAACACATCGCAAAAGCCGAACGCTGTCATCGACGCTACGGGTCGCTTCATGCGTGAGTCCTACGGCCCGATTAATCGCAGCGCCTACCGCTTAGCCGCTGCTGCGACCGACGCCTACGAAGGGGCACGTAATCGGGTCGCGCGCTTCATCAACGCCGCATCGGCCGATGAGATCGTCTTCACTCGCAACGCCACCGATGCACTCAACCTCTTCGCGCAGTCGTGGAGCCGAGCCCACCTACGCCGAGGCGATGTTGTCGTGCTGTCGCACATGGAACATCACGCCAACATCGTCCCCTGGCAAATGATGCACGACGAAATTGGTATCGAGTTGCGATGGATCCCGCTGACCGATGACGGGCAACTCGATCTCGCCAACCTTGACGATCTCCTCGATGGGGCCTCCGTCCTTGCGGTCACCGCCATGAGCAACGTGTTGGGCACCATCAACCCGGTGACCGAGTTGTGCACGCGGGCGCGTGCTGCCGGCGCGATCACGATGGTGGACGCCTGCCAGTCAGTTCCCCACGGGCCAACCGATGTTCAGGCATGGGGCGCCGACCTGTGCGCGTTCTCGTCGCACAAGATGCTCGGACCGACGGGCCTCGGTGTGCTGTGGGGTCGTGCCGAGATCCTCGAAGCACTTCCGCCCATGATCGGTGGCGGCAACATGATCGACGACGTCCGACTAGACGGATACTCCTGCGCACCGGTTCCGACCCGATTTGAGGCCGGCACTGGACAACTCGTTGAAGCGGTGGGGCTCAACGCCGCCATCGACTACCTCGACACACTCGGCATGGATCGTGTGCGGGACCATGAACGCGAGCTCACGCGCTATGCCATCGACACTCTCACAGCGGCCTTCGGCGACGACATCACGATCCACGGTCCGTCCGATCCGGAGCTGCGGGGCGGGGTGCTGTCGTTCGCATTTCGCGACCTGCACCCCCACGATGTGAGCCAGATTCTCGACGAATACCGAGTGTGTGTGCGCGCCGGTCATCACTGCGCAAAACCATTGATGCGCATTCTCGAAGCGAACGCCACCGTGCGCGCCAGCTTGTACATCTACAACAGCCCCGACGACATCGACGTGCTCGTCGAAGCGCTGTCGTCAGCCGGCGATATCTTCGGATTCTGAACCGGGAGGAACGATGCCAGGCCTCGAAGATCTGTACCGAGAGATCATCCTCGACCACTACAAGAACCCCCGCAACCGAGGCCAACTCGAGGTACCTCCGGCAGTGCGAGCAGATGGCCACAACCCCCTTTGTGGTGATGAGATCACCGTGTACGTTGAACTCGACGGCGACCGAGTGGCCCGTGTGGCCATCGATGGTCAAGGGTGTTCCATTTCACAGAGCAGTGCATCAATGATGAGCCAGGCGATGACGGGCCGCACCACCGATGAGGCGCGCGCGCTCTTGCACCGGTTCAAGCACATGATGTCCATCGCCGATCACGACCACAGCGACGAACCAGTCGAGGACATTCCGTTAGGCGATCTCGAAGCACTGCAAGGTGTCGTGAAGTTTCCCGTGCGCATCAAGTGCGCGGTTCTTGCATGGAACACACTCGCACAAGCGCTCGACAGCGCTGCTTCCTGAACCACGAGATCGTTACGCGCACCCCCCGCACGCCACACTGGTCGCCATGACGGCGAGCGAGACGACTGGCGGAGCACCCACCGACGGCACCCGCGACGAGCTGGCGCGTGCGAGAACCCGCACCGGTCGCAGTATCCGTGACCTCACCCACGCATTCGTTGGACGAGAACACCCCGTTGAGATCATCGACGAGATCGGTCGACGCCTCGACGACGCTGTAGCAACGCTCGCCACGGGCACGCCACGCTCACGCGACCCGCATTCGTTCGGCGATCACCGCCGCGCGGCCTACCCGGAGGGTCCGTTCGAATGCACCGCCGATGACCGACCGATCTCAGGTGCCGCGTCCCCACTCGGGCTCGACCCAGAATTGCGGCGCGTTGGCGACACCATCGAGGCCCGAGTCACTTTGCGCGCGGCGCACGAAGGTGCACCAGGGAGATCCCATGGCGGTGTTGTGGCCGCTCTCTTCGACGACATCTTTGGCTTCGTGCTGGGCGTGGTCGGAGAAACCGCCTTCACTGGCCGATTGACCGTGACCTACCGTGCCGGCACTCCGTTACACCAGCCTCTGGTGTGTCGCGTCTGGCCGCTCTCGCGTGATGGACGCAAGTTGCTGATGGTCGGCACACTGCACACCGATGACGACGCACCGACTCTTCTCGCGGAGGCCGACGCCACCTTCATCGTCGTCGACGCCGACCGGTTGATCGCTGACGCGGCCCACCAGAACGCTCCTGCCCCACACCACGACGCCACGCACTGAACGACCCGAGCGGCCCATCGGTTGGGGGCACCAGCCACGGCCAGGCATATGTCGCAGCGGGCCGGACCGCGGCCGCTCGCACACCAAACCCCGGAACCGGTGCGGCGGTCACCGCAAGAGAATCCACCGGCAACACATCAACCGGATCGCCCACGTCAATAAAAACCTCCCGACGCTCCCCGAGGTCTGCAAGACATTCCACCATGAAGACCAGTCGCCGCGGGTGCAAGCGCAGACCCCGCAGGAGCGGCGCATCGAATACGAAGATTACCGGCAGGTCGGGGTGTGCGGCGAGAGCCGGATCCGCATCGCCAAGTGACTCCGCAGTCAGCCACACCATGGCTGGCGCATTGGAACCATCGTTGGGTGATAGGTCACGCGACAGTGGCGGATGATCGCCACGTCGGAGCGCGACGGGATGCGTGAGCGGAACGGAATCATCGGCGTCCGGCCAGTCGGCAATGGGGCATGTCGTTGACAGCGCACAGGTATCGCAGAGCCCCGGTGCGCGACGTTCCACCTGGGAACGAGAAAACCCGTAGGGACGCCCGGTTGCCGTGCCGACAGTCCATTGCCAACCAGCGCGATTCGCACAGGACCCATCCAGAAGTTCGCGGAACATCCTCCGCTCTCCATCGACCCAGTTCGCCCCTTCTCTCACCGCCCAGTGTGAGGCCAGCCACATCCGCATCTGATTCGGCATCCATCCATCACCATCCAATTCGGATAGTGCCGCGTCAAGGCATGCCATGTCATGACGGGCCCACCATCCGTCGACACTGCGTTCGGTTGGTGGGGCGAAGCGCAGCGGACTCGCCATCTGTGCTCCCAGCCGCACATATAGATGTCGGGCGTACTCCTGCCAGAGCAGTTCGTCGCGAAACTTGTCGTGATCGTGCTGGGGAGCGTCCCCGACGTGCGCCCACGCGGTGGACAACGAGATCAGTCCATGCCGAATGTAGGGCGACAATGCCGACGCGCCCCGGGCAGAGGGCGGTAAAACCTCATTGCGTCGTGCTGCATACCCCACGCCGTCGAATCCAGCCAGTGCGGTATCGGCGGCGTGTTGCCCACCCCTGAAGCGTCGACTTGGTGACCAGTCGTCGGGGTTCGCGTGCAGGCCGTCGAGGTGTGCACGCACCCACGACTCGGCGTCGGCGATGTGCGGTGCGGGGAGCGGCGCCACCTGATCAGTTCGACTGCAGCGAGACGAGGACCTCCCGCGATGCTTCTTGCTCGTCTCGATCCCCGAACAGCGAGGCCGCAAACACCGTTGCTCCGCATCCAGCGAGGGCACCGATGCGATCAGCCACCTCGGTGGCATCACCGATGATCGCCACATCGGCTGGGGTTGCGGCACCTTCTCGGTCGAGCATTGCGCGATAGGACGGTAGTTGACCATAGATAGCGAAATCACGGTCGGCGCGCGCTCGTGCCGCGTCGACATCGTTGGTCACGCACACCGGCAAACCGACAACAACGGCGGGTGATGGTCGACCGGCCTCGTGGGCTGCCGCGGTGATCGTCGGCGCAGTGAGTTCGGCGATGGTGGCCGGGCCCGTCATCCAGGTGATCGTGCCATCTGCCACTCGACCTGCGAGGCGCAACATCTGTGGACCAAGTGCGGCCACCAGAACCGGGGGCGCCTCTGCTGGCGGCGGCGTGATCTCACCGCGGCCGGTCAGCGCCTCTCCCGCATAGGACACCCGGCGTTTGTGCAGTAACGGCGTCAGGATCTCGAGGTAATCGCGCATGTGTGCAACCGGTCGATCAAAGGACATACCCCACATGCCTTCCACCACCGGTTGATGCGACAAGCCAATACCGAGCAACAGCCTCCCATCGGTTGCAGCTTGGGTGGTCAGCGCTTGTTGGGCCAGCATCATGGGATGACGGGGATAGGTGGGAATCACCGATGTCCCGACACGGATACCCGGCACCGCACGAGCAGCCACCGCGATTGCGGTTAAGGCATCCATGCCGAAGATCTGGGGGGTCCAATATGTGGCGAACCCTTCGTCGACGGCGCGCTGCAGTGAGGCCTCGAAGTCCTCAACGGTCTGGTCGAATCCGAATAGCGAGATCTCCATGAGTGGAACCTACACCCAACCACGCCGCCACGGCATCGGTAAGCCCTTGTCATCTAGCATCAACATGTCACCGACCCGAGGAGGAGCATGTATCCCGGACACCACGCAACGCAACATCCCGATCGGCCTGCATTTGTCATGGCCAGTTCAGGGCAGGCGGTGACATATGCAGATTTTGAGGCGCGAGCCAATCGGTTAGCGCATGTGCTCCGGGCACAGGGGCTGACCAGATGCGACCACTACTCCATCTTCATGGAGAACAATGACCGATACCTCGAGTCCTGTGCCGCAGGTGAACGGTCGGGGCTCTACTACACCTGCATCAACTCGTATCTGACGGCCAGCGAGATGGCGTACATCGTGAACAACTCGCGATCAGAGGTGTTGATCACCTCTACCGAACGCCTGTCCGTTGTCGAAGAGGCCCTTGCCGAGTTCGACAACATCCGCCGCATCCTCGTGTGTGGTGGCGTACCTGACCACATCACCGACGAGCGCTTCATCGATTTCGATGACACTGTCTCGGCCGCCCGCTCGACACCACTCGACAACGAACGCCTCGGTACGGCGATGCTGTACTCCTCCGGCACCACCGGACGACCAAAGGGAATTCTGCGGCCGCTACCCGACCAGCCACCGGGCGAGCAGATGCCGATGTTCAGTTTCCTCTCCGGCCTGTGGCGTTATCGCGAACACATGGTGTACCTGTCGCCGGCGCCGCTGTATCACTCCGCCCCGCAGGCAGCGGTGAACCTCACTCTGCGCATGGGCGGGACCGTCGTCATCATGGAACGATTCGATGCCGCGGAGTACCTAGCGCTGATTGAGCGCTACAGCGTGACCCATAGTCAGTTGGTGCCTACCATGTTCTCGCGGTTGTTGAAATTGCCCGACGAGGTTCGCAACCGCCACGATCTGTCGAGTTTGGAGATTGCCATACACGCAGCAGCTCCGTGTCCGGTTGCGGTCAAGGAGGCAATGATCGACTGGTGGGGTCCGATCATCCACGAGTATTACGGCGCGACTGAGGGCCTTGGGTTCGCGGCCTGTGACTCCCATGAATGGCTCGCCCATCGCGGAACCGTTGGAAAGATTGTGTTCGGTGAGCTGCGGGTGCTCGACGACGACATGAACGAGGTGCCCAATGGCACGCCGGGCACGCTGTGGTTCGGATCAGGGTCGGAGTTCAGTTACCTCGACGATCCCGCGCGCACCGCAGAGGCAACCTCACCCGATGGGGCGATGACGACGGTGAGCGACATCGGTTACGTCGATGATGACGGATTCTTGTACCTGACCGACCGTAAGACCTTCATGATCATCACCGGTGGGGTCAACATCTACCCCCAAGAAATTGAAGACCTGTTGATCACCCACCCAAAGGTGTTCGACGCCGCCGTGTTCGGTGTGCCTAATTCAGATCTCGGTGAAGAGGTCAAGGCCGTCATCCAACCGATGCCGGATGTGTCAGCCGACGATGCGCTCACCGAGGAACTGCTGGATTTTTGCCGGTCGCACCTCAGCCGGCAGAAGGTTCCGCGCAGCATCGACTACGAAGCCGAGTTGCCCCGCCTACCCACCGGAAAGCTGTACAAGCGTCTGTTGCGTGATCGGTATTGGGGCGAGGGCGTGTCACGCATCGGGTGACGGCGCGCAGGCTCAGCGCAGGTGGCGAGCGAAGGCCCGAATGTCGCCAACGAGCGCATCGGGCTGTTCCATCGCCGCGAAGTGACCGCCTGATTCCATGTCGGTCCAGTGCACGATGTGGTAGGCCGATTCGCACCACCGACGCGGCGCCTTGATGATTTCGGCGGGGAAGGCGGCCACACCCGTGGGCACCGTGACCGGGTCTCCGGCCCCGAATGACCCGAAGCTCTCCCAGTACAGACGAGCAGATGATGTCGCCGTTGCTGTCAGCCAATAGATCATGACGTTGTCGAGGATGCGGTCACGATCGATGGCATTCTCTGGATGACCATCGCAGTCGGTCCACGCCCAGAACTTCTCCAGAATCCAGGCCAGTTGACCAACGGGCGAATCGGTGAGCGCATAGCCAAGGGTTTGCGGGCGGGTGCGCTGCTGGGTCGAGTATCCAGAATCCCATTTCTGATAGTGCTCAAACGCTGCAAATGCGGCCTGATCTGCAGCATCAGGGGCGGACAGCGCCTCGGCTGACGGTGGGGCGATCGGCATATTCACATGGATGCCGATACATCCGTTACCGTTCGCTGCGTCCCGACCGATCTGGGTGGTCACCGCCGCTCCCCAGTCGCCACCTTGGGCGATCCAGCGGTCGTATCCGAGCCGTTCCATCAATACGGCCCATCGACGCGCAATCTGTTCAACACCGGTGCCATATGTTGATGGTCGTTCACTGAACCCGTACCCGGGAAGAGATGGACAGACGACGTGGAAGGCATCAGCAGGATCGCCACCGTGAGCTTCCGGGTCGGTGAGCGGCCCGATGATGTCAATGAACTCCGCGAAGGATCCGGGCCACCCGTGAGTCAGCAGCAGCGGTTGCGCATCGGGCTGCGGTGACCGCGCGTGCACGAAGTGAATGTCGAGATCGTCGATTCGGGTAATGAACTGTGGGTGGGAGTTCAGACGCGCCTGTCGTGAGGACCAGTCGTACTCACCTGCCCAGTACTGCGCTAGATCACGCAGGTATGCGAGTGGAACACCTTGTGACCAGTCCTCGACGGTTTCCGCTTCAGGCCACCGGGTATTCGCCAGCCGTGCACGCAGGTCCACCACGGCGTCATCAGGGAGGTCGATTGTGAACGGATCCAACGTGAATGGGCGCATGAGAAATCTTCCCACATGTCAGCGGTGCCACCACAAGTACCGTGTGGATGTGCCCTCACCGTTGCCTCACGTCGCCCTACATGGCGCGCACTGCACACTGCGCCCAATAGCGTCTGATGACCGCGACGCGCTCATGGCCGCCGCCGAGGGCAATCGCGGCGCCTTTCGCTATTCATGGGTTCCCACCCCTGACGCCAATGATGTTGAGCGCTACATCGATGCTGCCTGCGCTGAACACGCTGCGGGGGCTGGGTTGGCCTTCGTCACCTGCGATTCCGGCGGTTCGGTTGTCGGCTCGACCCGTTTCATGAATGCGGAACGCTGGGCCACACCCGACCGTCACGAGCGCCCCGACGCGGATCCAGATGCCATCGAGATTGGCAGCACATGGCTCACGGCGAGAGCACGGCGCACCGGCATCAATACCGAAGCAAAACTCCTGATGCTCGCTCACGCATTCGAGGTGTGGCAGGTGCGACGGGTCACCATCAAGACCGATGCCCGAAATGCAATGTCGCGACGTGCAATCGAACGGCTCGGCGCGCACCTCGATGGGGTTCTCCGCAGCCATATGCGGGCGAGCGACGGAACCGAGCGTGACAGTGCGTGGTATTCGATCACGGCCGCCGAGTGGCCAGATGTCGGCACTCGATTGCGCGCACGATTACTCCCCCCAACGACGCACGTTTGACGATAAGCACCGAACTACGGTGCGGACAGTGGGATTAAGTCTCGATGAACGCGGGTGGTCAGGAACCGTGGTGCTCGATGGCGGCACCGGTACCGAACTCGAAAAGCGCGGTGTGCTGATGGACGGCGCCGCGTGGTCCGGCCCGGCGGCCGCCACATCGGCCGCGACGCTCACCGAGATCCACCTCGACTTTTTGAATGCCGGTGCGCGCATCATCACCGCGAACACATTTGCGGCATCGCCGTTGATGCTCGGCCACTCGTCGGACCTGCACCTCACCGATGAGATCAATCGTGCAGCGGTGGTCGCCGCCCAACGAGCACGGGACCTTTTCGGTGAGGCCGACGTGATCGTTGCTGGATCCATTTCGCACATGCTGCCGGTGACGCAGGGAACAGCGACCACCGTGCGTCATACCGCTGACCAATTACGAGCCCTCGAGGCATCAGCACGATCGCAGGCCGGTGTGATGGCTGACGCTGGCGTCGATGTCCTGATTCTGGAGATGATGTATGACCCTGAACGAGCACGCGCAGTTCTTGCGGGAGCCTCCGGTCATGTCGATGAACTCTGGTTCATGATCAGTGCCCGCCATGGGCCTTCAGGACAGGTTCTGTCATTTGAGCAGAACGATGAGCGCCCCCTCTCCGACATCCTCGCGGTGGTCAAGGAGCATCGTGACGACATCGCTGTCAGTGGTGTCATGCACACCGATGTGGGTATCACCGGCCCGGCATTAGACATGCTGGCCGATGTGTTCGGGGGGCCTCTTGCGGCCTACCCTGACAGCGGGTTCTTCGAGATGCCACATTGGAACTTCACAGATGTGATCGCGCCGGAGATGCTCGGCAGCTATGCAACCGAGTGGGCCTCGCAGGGTGTTCGAATTATCGGCGGGTGCTGCGGGTTGGGCCCTGACCACATCGCCGCGGTGGCCGCCGCAGTGGGCGCTGAATAACCATCCATAAGCGAAGTTAATGGGACCGAATATGAGCAGGCCAGATCTTCCCCGCCGAATCTTTTCTTATGGAGTCGGTGCCGTGCTTCTGGTCCTCGCCAGCATTACGGCTGCAGCGATGGTGATTTCCCCCGCGTCGCCGATATGAACGAGACCGCTGTCGGCAGCGACAACTTGTCGGCGCAGGCTTCCATCACCACTGGCCGCAATCACACATGCGCACTGCTGAGTACAGGCGCAGCTATTTGCTGGGGTTCGAACTTAAACGGCCAACTCGGCGACGGCACCACCGCCAACCGGCTCACACCAACAGAGGTGATCGGGCTCTCAAGTGACGTCACCGCAATCTCCGGCGGTCGCGAGCACACGTGCGCACTACTGGCCACCGGCGCCGTCACATGCTGGGGCTGGAACGAATACGGGCAACTCGGCGACGGCACCACCGCCAACCGGCTCACACCAATAGCCGTGACCGGGCTTGACAGTGACGTCACCGCCATAACCGGCGGCACCCGACATACGTGCGCACTACTGGCCACCGGCGCCGTCACATGCTGGGGCGACAACACTGACGGGCAACTCGGCGACGGCACCACCGCCAACCGACTCACACCAACAGCCGTGACCGGGCTTGACAGTGACGTGACCGCCATCACCGCCGGCCACAATCACACGTGCGCACTACTGGCCACCGACGCCGTCCACTGCTGGGGTTACAACGGATACGGACAACTCGGCGACGGCACCACCGCCAACCGACTCACACCAACAGCCGTGACCGGGCTTGACAGTGGCGTCACCGCCATCTCTGCCAGCCGTTTTCACACGTGCGCACTGCTGGCCACGGGCGCCCTCACATGCTGGGGCTGGAACGGATACGGGCAACTCGGTGACGGCACCACCGCCAACCGGCTCACACCAACAGCGGTAACCGGGCTCTCAAGTGACGTCACCGCCATAACTGCCGAAACCTTTCACACGTGCGCGCTACTGGCCACCGGCGCCGTCCGCTGCTGGGGTTACAACGGATACGGGCAACTCGGCGACAACTCCACCGCCAACCGGGCCACACCAACAGCGGTAACCGGGCTCGACAGCGGTGTCGGCGCAACCACCACCACGACCACCACGACCGTTGCCCCCTCCACCACTGCTACCACCACCACAACCAGCACGACCACGCCGGTCATCACCACGACCACCACCACAACCAGCACGACCACGCCGGTCATCACCGCGACCACGCCGGTCACCGCCCCAATCGCCCCGGACACCGCCCCAACCACGATTCCGATCCCTCGGCCAAGCACCGGCAGCGCGGAGACTGCCGTGCCCGATGGTCAGAGCATCACCACCCAACTGTCGTTCGCTGCCAACGGTCGCACCGTGAAAACATCAACCGTCATAGGCGAGCTTGCGCGCATCGACACCGAATATCAGCCACCCGCTGTAGAGAACCCGTTCGACATCGAGTTAGGAACGCCACTCACACTCAACGGAACCGGATTCACACCAAACACACCGCTGGAAGTCTGGATCTACTCAACCCCCACCCGGCTCGCAAAGAGCGCTACTGACCCACAAGGTGATTTCGCCATCACCATTGAGATTCCGCATGAACTTGACCCTGGAGACCACACCCTTCGCGTCGAAGCGGTCATCAATGCCGAACCTGTCACCGTGCGAACCGGCATTACCCTCATCGCCCCGACGAGGAATCTCCCCGTCACCGGATCCTCTGACATCACGAACTGGTCACTGTTCCTTGCGACGCTCGGGGTATTGCTCGTCATCTCACGATGCCGCATCAACCCCGCTTCACGTCAGTAACCACACCACCGCTGACCTCGACCAACTTGTGGGGCTCGATGCCGAACACGTCATGCCAGGTGCCGGCGGCGGCCCACACCTCGTCGAGCTGCAGCAAGTCAGGGTCGATGAACACACGCAACTGCGTCGTGTGACCGAACGGCGGCACACCACCGATCGGGAAGCCGGTTGCCGCCCGGACAGCATCAGCATCTACCCGCACGCACCGTTGGCCGCCAGCAGCCACTGCAAGGAGTGACTCATCCAGGGTGTTGGCTCCGCTGACGAGGGCCATCACAATCTCGTCGTCGACCCCGAACACGAGGCTCTTCACAATCTGGCCGACGCCCACGCCGATAGCCGAGGCCGCTTCCAACGCGGTCCGAGTTCCTTCGGGAAACTGGCGAACCTCGATCTGAAGCCCAGCGGCAGTGGCCGCAGCAACAACTCGTTCCACATTCGGATGCGTCATACCTGCAGAACCCGCTCGAGGCGTGCCGCAAGCTCGCGGTCGCGATCGGTGATGGCGCCAACATCATGGCTCCACAACTCAATACTCAGCCGGTTCCACGAGATCGTCATGTCGGGATGATGCCCAACTGCTTCAGCGATCAGCGCGACATGTGACATCAACGCAAACGCAGCGGCAAAATCCGCAGCAACGATCTCGCACACCAAACGCCCATCACGCTCATCGAACATGGCCATGTCTCGACCGTACCGCACCGCCGGATTCGACCGGACCTGAAAGGCTGTGACATCGTGACCATGTTCTGAACCCCCAAGGAGATCGACACCGATGAGCACCTCACTGAGCCCCGCCGATTCCGAGGCGTTTGCCGATCAAGTCCGCACGTTCCTCGCGGCAAATACCACCGTTGGTAAAGGCCGCAACATCAACGCCGCTCGCGACTTCCAAGGACGTTTGGCAGGTGCCGGACTAGCCGGTATTCCCTACCCGAGCGAGTACGGGGGCGCAGGCCTCACCCTTGAACACGAAAAGGTCTTTCGGCAGGTGGCCCAAGAGTTCCCGATGATGACCGGGGAACTGGTGATCTCCCACGGCATGTGTCTGCCCGTCTTGAACGAATTCGGTACGGATGAACAAAAGCGCAAGTACATGCCCGACAACATCGCGGCGCGCACAATCTGGTGCCAGATGTTCTCCGAGCCAGGCGCCGGAAGCGACGTGGCCAGCCTGCAGATGCGTGCCGAGCGTGACGGCGACGAATGGATTCTCAACGGGCAGAAGGTGTGGACGACATTGGCGCATGTCTCGGATTACGGCATCGTCATCGCGCGAACCGACCCCGATCAGCCCAAACATGCAGGTATCTCAATGTTCATCGTTGACCTGCGCACGGATGGCGTGGAGATTCGCCCGATCCACCAGATCGATGGCGGCAGCCACTTCAACGAGGTGTTCTTCACCGATGTACGGGTGCCCGCTGCGGATCTGCTCGGGGAGATGAACAACGGCTGGCGCCAGGCAACCGCCATGTTGATGTACGAGCGTGTAGCAATCGGCTCGATCGGCGCCGGCAAAGTCGCCCAACCCATGTACGACATGCTCGTGAAGTGGGCTCGCCAGTCCGGCGTGATCGATGATGCCGTTGTGCGCGACGAACTGATGCAGATGTACATCATGGAGAGCACCAAGTCGATGGTGGCTATGCGTTCACGGGCCGAGATGAAGGCCGGAAAGGCCCCTGGACCCGGTGGTTCGCTCGGCAAGTTGTACTCGTCGATCATCGCGCGACGTTTCCGTGCGATCGCGCAGAATATTGCGGGCCCGGCAAGTGTCGCGTGGGAGGGCACCGACTCCGCCGAGGAGTTGTTGTCGTCCACCATGCTTAATTCGCTCCAAGCTGGCATTGCCGGTGGCACCGACGAGATTCAACGCAACATCATTGGCGACCGGGTGCTCGGCTTGCCCCGCGACATCGCGGTGGACCGTGACGTCGCCTTCAAGGACCTCCGCGTCAGCACTCAGCGCTGAGTACTCCAACCGCTATCTCGCGGCAGCCGGTGCGCCGTCGATCGAATGGTCGCTGGCGTTCTCGGCTGTGCCACCGATGGAAAACACCATCGCACCAGCGAGCGACAATCCACCTGCCACGACATAGGCGGTGTCGTAGCCACCGGCAGCGTCGTGGAGATACCCGAGCAGCCATGGGCCACCAGCGGTGCCGAACAGCCCGACGAACTGGCTGCGGCTGAACAGTCGCGGGTACTCGCGCACGCCGAAGCGTTCGGCGATCAACAGTGGCTGCAGCATCAAGATGTTGCCTACCGTCGCCCCGAACAAAATGATGAACGCGAACAGCAGCCACACCCGTTGCGACAGGCCTAACCCCACCAGGGCGACCATCTGCCCCGCCGCCAACACCACGATGACGCGGGTGAGTGGATACCGCGGAAAGACCCGGCCGCCGATTAGACGGGCAACAATTGATGTGAGGGCGAGAGCGAGCGTCGCGAATGCGGCGGTGCTCGCCGTGGTGCGCTCCTCGACCAACTTGACGAGTTGCTGAATGCCTCCGACCTGTGACCCGAGAGCCAAGACATAGCCCACGGTGACGCACACGAAGAACCGCGAACGAAGCGCCGCCCGATATGGGGTGCCCGACAGTGCCGGAGCTTGCGCACCAGGAGCCAGTCGGTCGCCATCGGGGCTGAACCCTGATGCGGCAGGGTCACCACGTACCAAAAACCACGCCGGAACGACCGTACCGACAACAAACACCAGTGCCAGCCACGGAGTCGCGCCGGCCAGTTCACGCCGGTCGACAAACCACTTCATTGCCGGTGTAATCGCAACTCCGCCAAAACTCAAGCCCGTCGAGGCTACGGAAATGGCCATTGCCCGTCGCCGGTGATACCAGCGGGTCACAACGGTGGTCACCGGCACCAGCCCTGCAGCCGCGAAACCCACGCCATATAGCGCATACACCGCAAACAACTGCCATGGCGAATTCACCCGGCCGAGCAGCAACAGCGCGACCGCGCCGATCACCCCGCCCGCAACGAGCACGAGGCGGATGTCGTAGCGGGCGATCAGGCGCGCGACGTAGAGCCCCATGATCCCCGCAACGACGAAGAACACCGTGGTGCCAAAAGACAGCGACGCCACTTCCCAACCTCGTTCTTTCGAGAAGGCGTTCAAGTACACCGCCAGCCCGTAGAAACCCAGCCCGGCGTTGGTCGTCAGGATCGCAAAACCACCCGCCACCACACGTGGACCGGGAAAGCGTGCGTCCACTGGGGGCTGCTTGGGCACGATGGCACGGTAGTCCCGCAACCTCCAGTACCCTCAGTCGGCGGATGTCCCCTCGTCACATAATTGATGCGTTGCCATGGCCCGTGTGAGCCCGTGCGTACGGGTGTGCCGTATCGCCGAGGACGGGCTGTGCGTGGGATGTGCACGAACCACTGCGGAGATTGCCATCTGGTCTCGCATCGACGACGCCGAGGCCATCGCAATTATGGACACTCTCCCCGCCCGGCGGTCACCGGGCGGGCCCGGTAACTCACATACGGAACAAATCGTCGAGTGAGGATGAGGCGTCATCGGCGGATGTTCCCTCATCCGCTGCGTCGACTCCGGTGAAGGCCCCATACCCGTCACGTTCCAACACATCGGCAAGCTCTGGGCCACCGCTGGCCACAATGCATCCCTTGACGAGAATGTGGATGTGGTCGGGGCGCAGTTCTTCGAGCAGGCGGCTGTAGTGGGTGATGGCCACCACGCCCATCCCCTCGTCGCTCAGGGCTTCGACCCGCCGAGAACAATCTCGGAGCGCGTCAATGTCTAACCCCGAGTCGAGTTCGTCGAGGATCGCTACTTTGGGCTGCAAGACGGCAAGTTGAAGCGTCTCGTTGCGCTTCTTTTCGCCACCTGACATATCGACGTTCAATGAGCGGGCGAGGAACGCTGGAGCAAACCCGATGCGCTCCGCCTCGGTGGCCAACAGTGCATCGACATCGTCGTCGTCACGGCCGCGTCGCTGCAATGCCTCGATGAGCACTGACTGAATGGAGACCCCGGGCACCTCGGATGGATACTGCATCACGAGATGCAGTCCCGCTGCTGCTCGTTGCCATGTAGGCATGGCCAGAATGTCGGCGCCATCGAGAGTGACCGTGCCACCACTCACGTAGTAGCCGGGGCGACCCATCAGCACCGCGGACAGCGTGCTCTTGCCGGCACCGTTCGGCCCCATGATGGCGTGGACCTCACCGGCGTCGACGTTGAGGTTGATGCCATGCAAGATGTCGGTATCGGCGACGCCACCGCGCAGGTCGGAAATAGACAACATGCTCATTCCGCCACCTCCACATTGATCATGCCGTCGACGATGTCGACGCGGTGCACGGCAATTGGTCGCGTGGCCGGCAGGCTGTCCGGGGCGCCGTCGGTGAGAGAGAACGCGCTGCCGTGTCGAGGGCACTCGATGGTGCACGCGTCGGGCCATACGTCACCGTCGGATAGCGACACTTTCGCGTGGGAGCATTGATCATCGACCGCGTGCACGCTGGTGCCGATACGCACCAGCGCCACCTGGCGGCCAGCGACATCAACGCAGCGTGCGGTGCCGTCGGGAAGTTCATCCAATGGCAGCACGGGAATCATGGGCGAACCTCCTCGGTGGCGATGTTGAGTCGTTCGACCACGCGTCGCCGAACAGCATCCACAATGTCGACCCTCGGAAGCCGATCGATGACCTCGTCGAAGAAGCCCAAAACCACGAGTCGCTCCGCAACTTCAGGCGGCACTCCCCTGCTCTCGAGGTAGAAACGCTGCTCTGCGTCGATGGGGCCGACGGTTGACGCGTGAGAACACGACACATCGTTCGTGCGAATGTCGAGATTGGGCACACTTTCCGCCCATGCCCCTTCCGAGAGGGTGAGATTGCGGTTGGTCTGATGAGCCGAGGTCTGCCGTGCAGTCTCGTCAATGGAAATCAACCCGGTGTAAACACTGCGCGCATGGTCCTGCACTGCGCCCTTGAACAACAAGTCGCTGGAGGTATGTGGTGCCTCATGCGACTGGATCACACGGAAGTCGTGCATCTGCTCGCCTGCCGCAAAGTACAGAGCCACCTGTCGAGTTTGAGAACCACTGCCCAGCGCACGCGCTTCGGTGCGGGCACGTGTGTAGTACCCACCGAGGGTGACGGTGGATAGCAGCAGCGACGTATCGCGGCCTTGTTCGGCCAGTTGATGGCCGATCTGCCATGCCTCGGTGTCGAGATCGTTCACGGCGAGGTACCGCAGGCGGGCAGCATCATCGAGACGAGCACTCAGCACGGGAACGCACAGCGCGACTCCGCTTTCGACCGACACGAACTGTTCCACGATGGTCGCTTCGGCGTCACGACCCATTTCCACGATCGTGCGCGGCAGCGTTGCGGTGCCGGCGTCGATGTAGTGGGTGATGATGATCGGTGCCTCGAACGTTCTTCCAGCAGGCACATCGACACGCAGTTCACTCATCGACTCTGCGTTGAGCGCTGCGAACACATCCGGTGATGCCACGGCACTTGAGGTGGCGGTGGTGCTGCACACCCCGTGCGGATCGACGATGTCGGTGCGCACGGGCGCCGGCGCGAAGCGTTCCGGTTGGAGGAGGTCGATCCGGCTGTAACGCCAGATTTCCTCATCGGCTGTCGGAAGTGGGAGGGACTTCAGGTCCAGCACACCGAAATACTACTACGCGCGTAGTGGAAATTCCGACGACTCCGGACGTGACGTCCGACTCACTCTCACGGTGTCGCTATGCCGAGTTCAGTCGCCGGCACGGCCACGCCGAAACAGGCGGCGCAGGCCTCGACGAGGCCGAGTCCGTCGCTCGGCTTCGATCTCGGCGAGGATCGACGGCCCCGCGGCATTGAGGATGTCTTCGGCCGCATCCAGCAGCGCCGCTGCTGACCCATCGGCGACCGACTCTGGTTCCGGTGGCGTGGCCGACACGACCAGCGATCCATGCGTCCACGCTGCATCCGCGAGCCGACGCTCATACTTCGGGCACTCATCTGGACAACGCCACGGCGCGTCGGGCGCGAGGTCGAGATTGCATTTCCGCACCGTGTCGCCATTGGGATACGAGCGCGACTCGAAGTTCTTGCATTCGGTACGCATCGGCATGGCGCCAGCCTAGGCAGGGTGCGTCACCCGACCGAACCCTCCATCTGTAGTTCGATCAGCCGCGACCACTCAACGGCGTACTCCATGGGCAATGTGCGGGTGATCGGCTCGATGAACCCGTTGACAACCATCGACATGGCTTGCTCTTCTGAAAGGCCTCGACTCTGGAGGTAGAAGATCTGCTCATCAGCAATCTTCGACACCGTGGCCTCGTGACCGATCTCGGCATCGCGCTCCCCCATCTCCATGTACGGCAGGGTCTTCGACACGGAGTCTTCGTCGAGGATCAGCGCGTCACACTGCACATGGCTCTTGCAGCCGTACGCACCCTCTTCAACCTTCACCAGACCGCGGTAGGTGGTGATGCCGCCATCTTTTGAGATCGACTTCGACACGATTTTCGACGTCGTGTTCGGCGCGGCATGCACCATCTTCGCGCCCGCGTCCTGATGCTGCCCGTCGCCGGCATACGCCACCGACAGAACCTCGCCCGTGGCACCCTCGCCAACGAGGTACACGGCGGGGTACTTCATGGTGAGCTTCGACCCGATGTTGCCGTCGATCCACTCCATGTGGCCGTGCGCTTCCACCCGCGCCCGCTTGGTGACCAGGTTGTACACATTGGGCGACCAGTTCTGGATGGTGGTGTAGGTGACGCGGGCGTGCGGCTTCACCACGATCTCGACCACCGCAGAGTGCAATGAGTCGCTGGAATAGACCGGAGCGGAGCAGCCTTCGATGTAGTGCACTTGAGAACCCTCGTCGGCAATGATCAGCGTGCGCTCAAACTGGCCGGCATTCTCGGAGTTGATGCGGAAATACGCCTGCAGTGGCATCTCCACTTCCACGCCGGGTGGCACATAAATGAACGAACCACCAGACCACACGGCCGTGTTTAATGCGGCAAACTTGTTGTCGCCGGGCGGGATGACCGACCCAAAATACTCCTTCACGAGGTGCGGATACTCGCGCAGCGCAGTGTCCATGTCGCAGAACAGGATGCCCTGCTCTTCAAGGTCTTCGCGGTTCTTGTGGTAGACAACCTCGGATTCGTACTGTGCGGTGACGCCGGCAAGGTACTTACGCTCGGCCTCAGGAATGCCCAACTTCTCGTAGGTGCGCATCATCTCTTCGGGCAGTTCGTCCCACTCATCGACCTGTTCACCAGCAGGGCGCAGGTAGTAATAGATGTCTTGGAAGTCGATGTCGGGCATGTTCTGCGCGAACCACTCCGCCATCGGCTTACGATCGAACAAACGCAGTGACCTCAGCCGCAGATCGGTCATCCATCGAGGTTCGCCTTTCCACCACGAGATCTGCTCCACAACACCTTGATTCAGACCCTTGACAGGCTCGAAGGCGTACTCAACTTCGTCGTTCCAGCCAAGCTGGTATTTGGACAAATCAAGATCGAATGTGGTCATCGGTGCTCCTCGGCGCTGGGGGACGTCGGCGACGTCGCACTAATTAACACTACGGCCATAGTAACAATTCTGCGTAGTCGTGTCACGCGTCAGATGTCACGCCCGCTCGACCGTCGGCTCATGCCCGCGTGCCACGCCAAACCGGGCCACATCGCCAAAATTCCGGCGCGGCGATACGTAAACCCACCGCATCCTAGGATCTCGTTCTGCAACTCAATCGAGGATTCCACGGCCGGGCGACACGTGGCTCGGGCGCTCGACTGCGGCGAAGCGGAGTTGACCCTTACCGGGCGGAGTGGCGACGACTCGCGACTACCACGAGCGCACCCAACACGAGAACCATCATGCCGATCGATAACGATCCGGAACCGCCCGTCGCTGGGAGCGAAACCGCGAACGCTGTCACCGTCTGGCGGAATCCTCGACCCTCTGCGTCAATCGCCGCGATGGTGTGA
>Ga0181607_10000307_pt1 | contig 41049 bp, 35 predicted proteins | sample 041ome_9_FD_132420 | JGI IMG/M metagenome (GOLD analysis project Ga0181607, IMG submission 132420) | Coastal salt marsh microbial communities from the Groves Creek Marsh, Skidaway Island, Georgia - 041413US metaG (megahit assembly) | ecosystem: Environmental > Aquatic > Marine > Intertidal zone...
TCCACCTCGCCACCGAAGTCGGCGTGGCCAGGGGTATCGATGATGTTGATCTTCACCCCCTTCCATTCGAGGGCGATGTTTTTGGCGAGGATGGTGATGCCTCTCTCGCGTTCGAGGTCGTTGGAGTCGAGGATCCGTTCGCCTGAGAGCTGGCTCTCGCGAAACTGGCCACTCTGCCGCAGGAGGCAGTCGACAAGGGTCGTCTTCCCATGGTCGACGTGGGCGATGATGGCCACGTTACGCAGGTCGCTGCGACGGGAGGTGGTGCTGGGGCTACTGGTTTGGACGTCGGCCGCTGATGACATAGGAGGGGCCGCCGAGGGCGGCATTTAAGGGAGGGGTGGCAGAGAGAAATGGCAGGTGGGAAGAAACGCGGTGGGCGACGCAGTATTCAGGATGCCCGCATGCTTGCATAGAGACGATCGATCAGGGCGTCTGCCGTTTCTTCGGCAGCTGCTGTGCCCCAGGCGGTGCGGAGTCTGGGGGAGCTGGAGTGGCGTGTAGGTGACAGGGCTGCGGCTGCGGCTGCGGCGTGTTTTTCAGAGTCTGGCCCGAGAAAGACGGCAATGAGCTCATCTCCACCAAGCCTGGCGAGCAACGCCGCCTCGCGGGAAACATCCTGAAGCCTGCGGGACGCGGCGGCGAGCACGGCGTCACCAGCATGAAAGCCGTCGCGATCGTTCACCTCTTTGAGGCCCACGACGTCACACAGCAGCAGGGCCACGGCAGACTCTGAGGAGGTGTCTGCGGGCGGCAGAAGCTGTGCCAGCCTTCCCTCGAGTTCTCCGCGACTGCAGAGGCCAGTTACGTGGTCTGTGCCGGTCGAGCGTGTGGGCAAAGAACTCATCCAGGGAGAACCGTCTGCGGTGTCACCGCGGAAGAATGCCGAATGATCGCGGCTGAATGGTAGTGGAACCTGTCAAACACATGCACACGCCTGCTGCGACGGCTTTTCGGCACATGTAACACTGCATCACCCAAAGCGACTGCAGCAACGAAAGCACTGCCATCCAAAAGCACTGCCACCCAAAAGCACTGCAACTCAGAGTACCCTGCCCATCGGCCAGGATCTGCAGCCGGGTGGGAACCGCTCCACTGCTGCAACCGCCTGACGGTGCCAAGGCCAATCTGTGCAGCTGCCAGTGGGGGCACGCGGTCGGCAGTCCCGCTGAAAGCAGAAAAATGGAGACGATGGGGATCGAACCCACAACCCCCGGCTTGCAAAGCCGGTGCTCTCCCAATTGAGCTACGTCCCCGCAATGTCCAGCCCCAGCGTAAGCAGGATGCCAAAACTTGCTCGAGAATGCGCGCGCCTGGATTCGAACCAGGGACCTCCACCTTATCAGGGTGGCGCTCTAACCAACTGAGCTACGCGCGCTCACTACCAGTTCGTGGACCATGGACCTCGAACCGCAGAGTCCAAGTCTAGAACCCGTTTGCTCAAAATCAATCGGGCTTTTGTCCAGGCAGGTTTTGGCGCTGGCGCCCGAACCGGCTGGGGAGTACAACGATGCGCTGGGCCGCTTGAGAAGTTGCCTTGCCGTTGTGCTCAGATTCCAGGGAGGGATCCATCGTGATTGTCACGAGTTGTCGACGTGTTTTGCTGGCAGGAAGCCTAGGGCTCGCCGGTTTCTTGCCCAGTGCGGTTGTCTGGGCTGTCGTGAGCAGTTGGTCGTCTGTCGGAATCGCCGCACCAACGGTTGACTATGCCTTGGGACTCGAGCCGTTTCAGCCGGGAGTGGCGTACGACCGGCTCTCCGCGGAGGAGGCGGCCTCGGCCTCGATCCAGATGGAGAAAGGGGCCGGTGGCTCGGCCTGGGTGGTCCGTGCTGCTGATGGACGAGTTTTGCGTGCTTTCGCCGACACCAACAACGACCGTGTGGTGGACCGCTGGAGCTACTACCGCAACGGTATTGAGGTCTACCGCGACATCGACTCCGACAACAACTCAAAGGCCGATCAGGCCCGCTGGCTCGGTGAGGCGGGCAGCCGCTGGGGCGTGGATGACGATGAGGATGGCACACTCGATCGTTGGCTCTCCATTTCCGCGGAAGAGGCTACTGCAGAGATCGTGGCGGCACTCGCGAGTGGCAGTTCACGTGGGTTCACACGGCTGCTACCAACACGGGAGGAGCTCGAAGCAGCCGGTTTTCGCGGTGAGCTTCTCGAGGCGCTGGCGACGCGGACCGCCGCTGCTGCAGAGGGCTTCGCCGAGCTGGCCGCCAGCCAGCAGCAGGTTGGCCAAGCCGCTCGCTGGAACAACATGCTTGCCGCCCTTCCTGGGGTGCTCGCGGCCGACGGCGAGCAGCTCGCTGCTGACGTGATGGCCTACGATAACGTGGTGGCACTGTTCGAAGCCGGGGACACGGCCGGGCAGGTTTTTGTCGGCTCGCTGGTTCGTTGTGGCGATGCCTGGCGACCCGTCGACCTGCCGCAGCTGCCTGGCCAGAGTGGTGAAATCAGTGAGCCGTTGGCGTTCTTCTCGCCCCAGATGCCTGCGGCGGATGCTGTTGGCCCACAGATGAGTGAAGCGATCAAGCCACTGCTGGAAGCGCTACGGGTGGTGGAAGACCGTCTCGTCGAGGCGGGGCCCACAGAACGCCCGCCGTTAATTGCCCAGCAGCTGCAGGTCCTGCAGAAGATCGCTGCGGCGGCTGACCCTGCCGATCGCAGTTTCTGGGTTCGTCAGCTGGCAGAAACGATTGCCGCCGCGGTGCAGGAATCGGCGATCGAGGACGGCATCGAGCGGCTGCAGCAGCTCGCAGAGCAGGTTGCGAGTGACCCGGATCTCGGTGGGTTTGTCGCATTTCGATTGGCATCGGCCCGCTACGCCGCCGGCATGCTGGCGGAGGACGCCGACTTAGAGACGGTGCAGAACGCCTGGCTGGCCGACTTAGAAGCCTTTGTGAAGGGGTATCCCAAGTCGCCCGACGCGGCAGAAGCGATGCTGCAAATCGGCATTGCCGAGGAGTTTTCGGGGAATGAGGAGGCTGCCGTTGAGCGATACCGGCAGATTGCGGCTGTATTCCCCGAAACCGCCGCAGCCCGCAAGGCGGCTGGGGCTGCGCGGCGGTTGGAGAGTGTCGGAAAGCCTTTGACGCTGACTGGCACGACGTCTGACGGCCGCTCATTCAGTCTGGCGAGTCTGAAGGGCATGCCCGTGCTGGTGCACTACTGGGCCTCGTGGTGTGAGCCTTGCAAGGTGGATATAGCCAGAATACGTGAGTTGCGGGAAAGCTTTGGTCCTCAGCGGTTTGCCGTTGTGGGCATTTCTCTTGATGCCGAACGCGAGGCGTTGGCGGCCTACCTCGGCAGCAACAGCATCCCGTGGGTGCAGCTTCACGAGGATGGCGGGCTCGACGGGAGGCTCGCAGAAGAGCTCGGTGTACTCACGCTCCCCACGATGCTCCTGCTCGATGCAGAAGGCAACGTTGTGGACCGAAACGTGATGATCACCGACCTAGAGAAGAAGCTGGGAGATCTGCTGGGACCGCAGTGACCGCAAGGCAAAGTCGAGTTCGCGGCCCAGAGCTGCTGCATTCTCCGCGGTTTGTGGAGGATCGCTGCTTCCGCGGCATCATGGGGCAAAGTCGCCCTGCTCTGCTGAAGTGGCTTTGGTGCTTTGTGCCTTGCTTGGTACCGTCCTGACGCTGCGGATGCTGGTGCTGGCATCCGCGACCACGCCCACACCGAGTCAGGCGATGTCCCAATGGCGTCTTTTCTGTTCGCGGATCTTGTTGCTGTGGCTTCACCAACGCTGAGTCCAACACTCTGCGCGGTGGGTGTCGTCAACCTGCTGACGCTCGTTTCTGCCTGGTTTGCCAGGCTGGCGACGGGAAGTCGGTACGAACGGGGGTGCCAGGCGGCCTGCCTGTTTCTGCTTGCCACAACGGGAACGCTCTGCGGTGTCTCGATGCATCTTGGGCCTGGAACTGCGGTGACTTCGGCGGTCACGCTGACGGTGGCAACGCTGATCGCCGTTGCGGATTCTGGTGAAACCGTCGGTGCTAGCGATCGTTCTGCCTGAAAAGTCTGCTTCGTTTGCCTAATCTCATCGCTTTCTGCGGCAACATCGGTGCGAACGGAAAATTTCCTCCCGTCGGCACGACCAGTTGGCCGATGAACCAGCACGGGTCGGCGTCTACTGCTGATCCCGTTGCCCGGCGGATGCATTGGCACGCCACCGACTGGAGGAGTCATTCATGTCGATTTCGAAATACACGTTCCTCGTTGGAGCGATGACGTCGATCCTCGCGGCCTCCACCGCCGCGGCCGACGACGTGGCTGCCTCGGTGGCTGCCCGGCTTCGTGATTCGGGTCAGCTCGAGGATTACCGCGTTAACGTCAAGGAGAGCGAGGGCACGGTCTTCCTCGAAGGCGAGGTGACAGACGCCCGGCAGATCGCCGCAGCCCTCGCTGTTGCCGAAAACACCGAAGGTGTGGAGCGGGTTGTCAACCGTCTCTCCCTGAAGACTGCGAAGAAACGCTCGGGGATTACGCTGAGCCTGCCCGCATCGATGCGGAAAATGCTCGGAGTAGAGCCTGAAGCCCCTGCACTGGCTGTTGACACTGGTGATGCGGCCTCACCGCAGCTGGTTTCTGCCGGAGAAGCCGACGCCGACGTGTTGGCGATGCCTTCTGCAGAAGCTGGTCAGTTTGGCGAGATTGAGCTTGTTGAGGTTCAGGCCCCCGAAGTAGCCGCTTCCGAGGCAGAGGTTCGCCCCCTGATCGAGCCGGCTGCCGAAGCCATCGTCGCGGCTCCAGTTGAGGTGACTCCTGCTGCCGAGGTGGAGCCTGCGGCTGAAATGGCTCCTGAACTTCAGGCGGAGCCTGTGGCTGAAGCGGCCCTTGTGCAGGCAGCTCCAGCAGAAGTTGTTGCTCAGCCCTTGCCTGAGGTCATGGCGGCTCCCGCTGCAGCGGTGCAGTCACCGCGAAGCAACACGCCGCTTCCAGTGGCGATGGCAAGGGCTTCCGCAATCCCAACCCAGCCCGATACGACACGCATGGAGCATGCGGCGACGAAGCAGCCGTCCGGGCTGACGTCGTGGGTGAAGCAGGTTGCTGGTGTGATGGGTGGTGGTGAGCGGGTGGTGCCCGGCTCGGAGCGTGTGGTCGGTGACTACGGTCCCGGCGAGTACGTGCCCACGCCCGCGAACCAGGGTGACTACTACGTTAACCAAGGTGCTCCGCAGCAGATGCCTGCACACCACCATGGTGGTGGCCTCGGTCGGCCAATGCCGATGGGTGCTGCTGGTGTTGGGATGCCGCCTGTGCCCATGCGAGGTGACGGCCCCAACATGCCGAACTACGCCTGGCCAAGCTATGCGTCGTATCCCAACTACGCCGCACTGCAGTATCCAACCCAGTATTCCCCAACTGCCTGGCCATACATCGGCCCATTCTACCCCTACCCGCAGGTGCCGCTCGGCTGGCGGCGGGTGTCGCTGGAGTGGGATGACGGCTGGTGGTTCCTCGATTTTGACGACCGTGCACAGCATCACTGATGCACTGCGACCGCTTCCGGCTCCATGCGATGGCTGACTGATTCGCTCGTCAGCCATCGCGAGAGCCGGCTGTTCTAAGGCAGGCTCGGCGACCGTCACCATCGGGGGGCAGCGGTTGCCGGGCCTGCCCTTTTTTACGCGCGGCTGGCGAAATCGGATTCTTCGAAAGAATCCGCAAGGTTTGCCAACAACCCAGCCGATACATCCGGTAACGCTTGTCCGGAATCCCCAGGGACCTGACCCAATGAGCACGCGACCAAACATCACGCGAGCCACGACTCTGCTCCTGACCCTTTCGATCGCCGCTGCCGGCCTCTCGCAGAGCGGCTGCTTCTGGCTGACCGCCCAAGGCCCGAACCTCGGTCCTCTCGCGATTCCAGTGCCTGTTCCCGTTGGGATGCAGAAGGAACGAGAAGACAAGTTTTGGGAGAAGGAGCGGTACGGCCGAGTACCAGTGCTCGGAGCGATTCCTCCTGGCGGGCCGTGCGAGGCTGTTGATGAGCCGAGCGATGACGAGGTGATGCGAGCCCTGGAACGGAGCCGGCCTGCAGAAGGCAACTGGCCGTTCCTCTATGAGGTGCAGCGCAACAACGTGCGGATCACCAAGACCAAGATCGCTGACTACATCGATCCCCCGCGGCACTATCCGCTCGCTGGCCCAGCGCAGCAGCACCATGCCCATTACAAGTGCACCATCTACTATCAGGAGGTGCGTCGCGTCGGCTGGCCTGTGCCTCACACCCTGGTGGACGAAGACTGCCGCGAAGTGGTCTACATCGACCACAACCACCTGCACATGGTGGGTGACGTCACGGGCGGTGCTCAGGCCGATTTCTAAGGCCTGGCCCCGCGGCTGACATGAGATGGCTCGTGCCGGTTGTGGCGGTTACGCGATTGACGGCCCGCTGACAACGCACGGCTCGTTCTCAACGAGTTGCTCATCCGATGACACAACAAGAAAGGTCTGGTCGTGTTTGCCGCGACCAGGCCTTTCGGTCGCGCTGACGGATCGGCCGGCATGCTGTGTCATGGAATGGGCTTTGCAAATGTCACCTTCACCCGCCAGCCGCTGGAAATGCCGCGGTCTTCAGTGGGGGGGCTTTCTTGTCTGCTGGCTCATCGGTGTGTCAGCTGCTGAGGCACAGAACCCACAGGCATGGACAGGTGGTAACCCACTGCCGGTGAGCAGCAGTTCCGGTCGCACGCCAGCGTCTCGAGTCGTAGGTCCAACGGGAGTTCGAGTCGCCCGCGCCGACCCCCCGCTGGAAACAAGTCCGGTCGATGCAGGTCCGCGTTTAGCCCCAACGCAGCCAGCGACGCAGCCAGCCGAGACCGCCGGCCCTGGAGCGGCTGAGTCGGCGGAGCTTGAGGGAGTTTCCGAGTCGGCCGAACTGATCCCGACCGGCAGTCTGCTCTCGGTCGTTAGCGAAGGTGGCGTGTTGATGCTGCCGCTGCTCGGCTGCTCGTTCGTGCTCGCAGCATTCGGCATCGAGCGGCTGGTGTCGTTGAGGACCGGCAGCGTTATTCCACGTGGGTTTGTCGAGCCGTTCGTTGAACAGCTCGAAGCTGGTGAGCATGACCGTGATTCTGCTCTGGAAGTCTGCGAGGCAAACGGCAGTCCTGCAGCCGTGGTCATGGCGGCAGCGGTTCGTCGCTGGGGCAGGCCTGCGGTGGAAATCGAGCAGGCGGTCATCGATGCCGGAGAGCGGGAGCTTGGCCGGCTCAGCCGTTACCGCCGCGTGTTTCATGCGATCGCCAGCACCGCACCGATGCTCGGCCTTCTGGGGACGGTGTTCGGTCTGATCCGGTCGTTTAATGATGTCGCTTCCGCCGGCGCAATGGGCCGTCCTGACCTGTTGGCCAAGGGCTTCGGCGAGGCCTTGATCACCACAGCGATGGGACTCGTCGTGGCCATTCCGGCGATGGTGATCCACTCGTGGCTCACGAGCCGCGTGGAGCATCTTGCGATGCAGCTTGATGAAGTTGCCCAGCACGTGGTGCAGTCGATTTCGCTTGAGGCGAGCGGGCGATCCGGAAAGTCTGGTGGGGCATCACGTAAGCAGGCGGCCTGAGCCCTGGCTCAGCAGCGGACTTGATCAAAGGTGACACGAGCCATGCCGCTGCGAGCACGCTTTCCACAGGACGACGATCCCACGCCGAGCCTAACGCCGATGATCGACGTCGTGCTCGTACTCACGATTTTCTTTATGTGCGCCACGCGATTTTCGGGTGACGAGCGGCAGTTTGAGGTGGAACTGCCGCGTGTATCGGAGGCAGCGGCGGTCACAGCCGTTCGGCCGGAACTCCTCGAGATTACGGCCTCGGGCGATGTGCAGCTCGGTGGTGAGACGGTGGCTTGGGACGACCTGACGACACGACTGGCGGCCCGACAGCAGCAGCAGCCTGACCTCACGGTGCTGGTCCGCGGTGACCGGGCGGTGAGCCATGGCCACATGGCGGAGGTCTATGAGGCCTGTCGGCGGGCTGGCATTCGGCATGTGGGAATCTCGGTCGCCTCGAAGCCGTCTGGCTCGGTGATGCGATGAGCAGCCTGCCTGCCGCCTGGGGTGTTGCGGCCGTACTGCTTGCCGCGGCGATGGTTGGGCTTGTGCTCCTGGCACGCACACGTTGGCTGCAGTCTGACACGCTCAAGAAGTGTGTGGTGCTCTCGGTCGGGGTGCATCTCTTGTTAGCGGTCGTGGTGGCTGCCCTGGGCGGCATGCGGCCAGCCTCGTGGGGGAATGCCGAGGAAGGTCGGATGACCATGATGGTTGTGCTGGTCGAGGAGCCTGCCGACGAGCTGTCTGCCTCACCGACTGCCGAGGCCACTTCCGAGCCTACGCTCACTGAAGAGAGCAACGTCATTGCTGACGACCAACTCGCTGAGGCCGACGAGGCGGAGCCGTCTGGTGAAGCAGCTCTCGCGGAGGTTGAACTCGCGAAAGCCGATGCGCCAGATGCTCTGGGCGAAGAAAGCCCTCCGGAGGCACTCACGTCGGCTGCTGCGGACTCCGCCGACACCGGCGAGGAATCACTGGTCGTCGATGCACAGGAGGCAGCGTCTGAAGCGGACGAGGGGATCGAACAGCAGGCTGCAGCGGCTCCGCAACCCCCTGCCGCGTATGCAGACCGCTTTGGTGAGCGGCGACAGGCCGCAGCAGCTGCCCGGGGCGGTTCCGAAGCCACGGAGCGGGCGGTACGTGAGGGACTCGCCTGGCTCTCTGCCGCGCAGTCGTCGGATGGCCGCTGGGATGCTGATCGGCATGAGGCGGGCATCGAGCGGTCGATTGATGGCCGTGATCGCCGTGGAGCGGGGAGTCGGAGTGATCATGGGGTGACCGGCCTGGCCCTTCTCGCCTTCCTCGGCGCCGGCAACACGCACCGCTCGGGGCAGTACGCAGAGTCGGTTGAGCGTGGCATCGACTTTCTTGTTTCACGGCAAGCAGCGAATGGGTCCTTGGCGGGAGATGCGGAGTTCTTCGCGGCGCTCTACTGCCACGGCATAGCCACGATTGCGATCGCCGAGACAGCCGCACTCACGGCTGACGTCGAACTGCGGGATGTGCTGGAGCGAGCGATTGCCTACAGCCTCTCGATGCAGAGCCCGGCGACGGGTGGCTGGCGATATGCGGCAGGCGATGCCGGTGACACCAGTCAGCTTGGCTGGCAGGTGATGGCCCTGCGGAGCAGCAGACTGGCAGGGCTCGTGGCTCACCAGGAGGCTGAAACACGAGCCTGGGCGTTCTTGGATCGGGTCTCGTCTGGGCGGTTTGGAGGCATCGCCTCATATCGTCCGGGAGAGCGGCCGAGTGTGGCGATGACCTCCGAAGCCTGCCTGTGCCGAATGCTTCTTGGGATGGATCCTGACCATCCTGCTGCGTCAGAGGCGATGGAACTGCTTGCACAGTCGCCACCCGAGACGAGCCGGCCCAATGCCTACACCTGGTACTACGCAACGCTCGCGTCGTTTCACGTCGGTGGACTGCAGTGGGAGCGTTGGAACGCGCAGATGCAGTCGGCCGTCCTGCAGCTGCAGCGAAAGGATGCTGGAAAGCTGCAGGGCAGCTGGGATCCTGATCCCGTCTGGGGAGGGCATGGAGGCCGGGTCTACTCCACGGCCCTGTCGGTGATGACGCTCGAGGTCTATTACCGCTACCTGCCGATGCACATCGGAGGCGAAACCCGAGTCGCCCGCGAGACGGATCGCTCGCGGCTGCAGTGACTTCTGACGGCAGCGGGGGCTGCTGAACTGTGCGTAAGGCAGGTCTGCAGTCTCTCGTGTGCGAACAGGATCATGACAGAGCGTCCGCAGCCACGTCTCCCGGTTTTTCCAACGCTTGGTGAGCTCGTTTGACCGGTGTGGGTGGTGGAATAGACTTACGTAGTGCGGTTTTCAGCGGTTTTCCGCAGAGGCTGCCAAGGCGTGGGGGTGCTCAACGCCCCCGGCCAAACTTCATGGAGGCTCCCGCTGTGTTCGTGCTTTCCTCAGTTTTCTTGGGCGTACCAGTGCTCGGCTTTATGGGCTTGGGAACCGTCGAGCTGCTCGTGGTGTCGGGCGTCATCCTGCTGCTGTTTGGGTCGCGTCTCCCGAAGGTGATGCGGTCCCTCGGACAAGGCATCGTCGAGTTCAAGCGGGGTGTGCAGGGCATCGAAGACGAGAGCAACCAGGACGCCACCGCCAAGTAGGTGGCGAAGCAGCATGTTTGGACTCGGTCCGCTTGAGATCTGCGTGATCGGTGCGATTGCCGTGATGATCTACGGGAAGCGGTTGCCTGAGGTCGGCCGCTCGTTCGGCAAGACCATCGGCGAGATGAAGCGGTCGATGCAGTCGATCACCAAAGAGGTCGACATTTCTGCGGCGATGCGGGATGACGTGAGTGCTGTCTCTCAGCGGCCGGCTCGCCGTGATGACGACACCGCGTCGTCATCTCCACGATTTGATCCGCCGACCTGAGTGTGCCCCGAAGCCTTCATCAGGCGAGTGGGAGATCGTTTCTCGCGGGGACAGCCTCTCGTGTGCAAGGCTGCCGTGACCACGCGGAATGTGCTGGGGCGTTCACGCAGGATTTTGAAAACCGAGCTGCAGTGAGAAGCTGAGGGGATTGCTGTTCCCCGTGTGTAGTTGGTATCGTTCGTCCACTGTCAGCCCCTGAAGGTCGGGGTTGGCGTGTCGGGCGGCTAGCTCAGTTGGTTAGAGCGCTACGTTCACACCGTAGAGGTCACAGGTTCGAATCCTGTGCCGCCCACTGCTTATTTTGAGTGTTTCAGCGAGGGCGTGTGCTGAGGCATGCGGCCGCCGTGCTCTCCCTCGGCAGCCTTGATTATGAACCTCGGCCTGCTCAACAAGGTCTGCTTCGCGATCGCCATAGTGTCGATCGTGGCCGGTGCTGTGCAGGGCCTGGTGATGATCTGGGCATCTGTTCTCGATGATGACAGCCGGGAGCAGTTGTGGCGGATGATCGCGGCGATGAGCGCCGTCTTTCTCGCTTCGTTTGCCACCTTGAGTGTGAGTTGCACCTATGCAGACCCCGTCGGGTCTTGGGGAGGTGAGCTCCGCCGGAAATCAGGAGGTCAGGCATGATTCGGCGTGAAATGCTGCCAGAGGATCCTGATCAGCCTGGTGAAGCAGCCGATGATGGAGGGGCCACCTCCTCTCCGGCTCCGGGTTGCTGGAACTGTCGCTTCTGGCGGCGGGCGGGTCGTGATGGGCCCGGCCCAGACTGGGGGCAGTGCAAGCGAATGCCTCCAGTTTTGCCTGAAATTGAAGACGAAAAGATGGTCCACGTTGGCCTTTGGCCGTCCACGGAAGCTGCTGATTGGTGCGGCGAGTGGCAGAGGCAGGACCGCGGCAGCGGTGGCTGAGCGTCATTCGCCGACCCCGCTGGTTTGCCCCCCAGGGACCACGGACTGAAAAAAAGCGGTTTTGGCTGCCGGCAGGAAGTTGCCGAGGGGGTCTTGACATGCTAGAACCTTTCAAGTTTTGCCGACCCTTGTCTGCACTGAAATCCGTTGGGAGTTGCGGTTGCGTGCACGTGGCGAGTGTCGATCACAAGAGTGTTCGAGAACAACTCCCGGCTTTTGAGGTTTGAGTTTATGGCTCGGAAGATTTACGTGGGGAACCTGCCCTGGTCCACCACGTCCGCTGATCTTGAGGCGATGTTTGCGGCTCACGGCGCGGTTCGTAGTGCAGAGGTGATTTCCGATCGTGAGACGGGGCGGTCTCGTGGGTTCGGATTTGTCGAGATGGAGAGCGACGAGGGTTCGCAGGCAGCGATTGACGCTCTCAATGGTCACGACATGGGTGGTCGCGCGTTGACGGTGAACGAAGCCCGCGAGCGGACTCCTCGTCCGGGTGGCGGTGGTCGTCCCGGCGGCGGTGGCGGCCGTGGTGGTTACGGTGGCGGCGGCGGTGGCGGCGGCTACCGCGGTGGGGATCGTTATTAATCCCTGTCGTCCACTGACGTGACAACGGGTGGCCTCGGTCACCACGATGCAGTTATTCCGTTCGGGTCAGGCTTGTGATGGCTGGCCCGAACGGATTCTTATTTTTTGAAGCGGATGCCGAGTCTTCGTTCAGTCGAGTTGCTGTTGTACGCGGTCGTGCAGTGGGGCTCGCAAGAAAATGGCGGAGACGCTATTCTTCGGCTTTCCGGATTTCCCGATCTCTCACCTGTTTGAAGGTTCGACGCGTTTATGCCCCCTCCCCGCTCCCGTGCCAAGGCTTCCAAGCGTAAGGCCAAGCCGAAGATCAAAGCGAAGAAGAAGGATCCCATCTTCATCGACGGCGTCCGTCCCCGTCCGATGTATGTCGACTACAAGGATCTCGATCTGCTTGGGAAGATGGTCAATCGACAGGGCAAACTGCTGTCGCGACGCAAGAGTGGCTGTACTGCCGCCAGTCAGCATGCGGTCACGCTGGCGGTGAAGCGAGCACGCTTCATGGCGCTCCTGCCATACGTTTCTGAATAGCTCTCTGACAGTTTCCCTTCGGTTGCCCCCCCTTCCAGCAGTCTCTGGCAGTGCCGACTCGGCATTGTTTTTTAAAACTGCGGTTTCGGGCCTGGCGTATTGAAGAACTGTCCTACCGACGAGTCGCCTGTGGGTTCCTCCACGCCATCGCCATTGAAGACGCGTCGTCGCGTGGAGTTTGTCGATTCTGACGCTGCAGGGATTGTCCACTTTTCTTCATTCATGCTTTGGATGGAGTCTGTGGAGCATGAACTGCTGCGGGATGCGGGCATTGCGGTCATGGACGAGAGACCCGACGGCTCAATCGAAAGCTGGCCTCGGGTCTCTGTCTCCTGTGACTACGCATCTGCGATTCGCTTCGGCGATGTGATCGATATCGAGGCGGGCGTGGAACGGGTCGGCGGCAAGAGCGTGACCTACCGCTTTCGCTTTACGCACGAAGGGCGACTCGTGGCCACCGGACGTGTGGTGACGGTCCGATGTCGGGTGCAACACGGGGAAGGCCAGCGACTGCAAGGGGTTGCGGTACCCGAGGAGATCGCCGCCACACTGGCTCGCTACTCGTTTCCAGCCGACGAACAAGTGGCTTCCAGCTGACTCACCAGCAGCTGACAGCCAAACGGCGTCGGCCGATGCGAGTCATGCTGCTGCGGTGAGTTCTGTTTTGGGTGAAGGGGCCTGTTTTTGGGTGAAGCGGCTTCGTCGCGTTAGGCTGGTGTCTTCTCAAAGGTCTGCCGCCCATGCTCGACGTTGCTCACCTCTCCAAACGGTATCCAGCTCCTGGAGGCGATCTGCACGTTGTGCGAGACGTCTCGTTTCAGGTTGAGCCCGGGCAGACGCTCGCGATCATGGGCCCCAGCGGTTCTGGCAAGAGCACGCTACTGGCAATGTTGGGAGGGCTTGAGGTGCCCAGCGACGGTACCATCCGCCTCGATGGCATCGATCCCTATGCCGGAGGTGCTGCCGAAAGGGCGGCTTTTCGCAATCGTGAAGTCGGCTTCGTGTTTCAGGAGCATCAGCTGCTCCCTGGCTGCACGGCGCTCGACAATGTGGTGCTCCCAGCCTTGGCGAGCGGCCGCGTCACCGAAACGCAAGAGCAGCGGGGCCGTGAACTGCTGAGGCGGGTCGGCCTCTCAGAACGGGCCGGTCATCTGCCGGGTGAACTCTCCGGTGGGGAGCGGCAGCGGGTCGCGGTGGCCCGAGCCATGCTTCTCGGCCCACGCCTGCTCCTGGCGGACGAGCCGACCGGCCAGCTCGATTCACACACCGCAGACAGCGTGACGGATCTGCTGGTGGAAATCACCAATGAGGCTGGGGGCATGCTGGTCGTGGTGACGCATGCCGAGCGACTTGCCTCTCGGGTCGGAACCGTGCGACAGCTGGTCGACGGCGTGCTGCAATGAGCGACTCGCGGGGCGGTGCGGCCCTTCACAGTTTGGCTGGCTTGGCTGTTCGCCTTACACGACAGTGGGCACGGCCCGTTGCCGCCCTTGCGGCGGCCTGCGGTATCGTCGCCGCCACGATCGTGGGCGCAGTAGGTGTTGGCGAGAGCATGCGAAACGGGCTCGCCACCCTGGCTTTGAGCCGTTTGGGACGCATTGACGCGGCGATCGTGGGGGAAGGCTTTTTCCGTGAGCAGCTCGCGGAGGAACTCGCCGCTGCTGTTGGTCCTGGGATGCAGCTGGTGCCGGCGTTGGTGCTCGAGGTGATCGTGGATCGCCCTGCCTCTGCTGGACGACCTCGGCTCAGTCGCCGGGCGACGCTGCTCGCGTGCGATGACCCAGCGGCGCTCGGGTTTTCACCAACCACCGAACCGATCGACGACACGACTGCAGCGGTCAACCCGCCGCTCGCAGCGAGCCTGGACGCGGGTGCCGGTGAGCCACTCATCGTGCGTATCCCCGAGCGTTCTGCGGCTCCGGCCGACAGTCCGTTGGGCCGCCGCAGCCTGGCCACCAACGGACGACGTTTGGAAAACACTCGGCTGCTGCCAGCGGAGGGCATCAGCCGCTTTTCGCTGCGGCCAGTTCAGGTCACTGACGCACTGGTGGTCACGTCGCTGGCAGTCGCGCAAGCAATCCTTGAGAGCGATGACGTGGCGAATGCGATCTTTGCGGTCGCTGGCCCAGTAGCAGAGCCGGGAGCAGATCCTGCCGGGTCGGGCAGCGGTTCGAGCGTCGACCAGATTCGGGCGAGCCTCGCTCCGCAGCTGGCGGACTACGGCCTCGTGCTTGAGCCCGTCGCGGAAGGACGCACGCTCCGGCTCACAAGTGAGCGACTGATTCTCTCCGCAGAAGCGGATCGAGCGGCGGCTGAAGTGCTCACGGCTCACGGGGGGAGTCCCTCGCTGATTTTTTTGGCCACTTCAATCGATACCGCAGCCGCTGCCAGTAGCGGCGAGCTTCCAGCCGGATCGATCCCCTACTCCACCCTGGCGGGTGTGCCCAGTACGCATTTGCCCAATGGCGATCTCCGCAGTCGAGATGAGCAGCCGCTCGCGCTTGAGCCTGGTTCGATACTCGTCAACCGTTGGATGGCTGATGACTTGGCCGCCCAGGGGACACCGGTGGGGCCGGGATCGACGCTGACGGTACGGTCGTTTGAGCCAGAAACGCTCCACGGTCAGGTCCAGGAACGAAGCGACACCTTCACGGTCACAGGGGTCGTGGAGATGGAGGGCGGCGGCCTAGCGAGGGATCTGGTGCCGGAAGTGGCTGGCGTGACGGATGAAGACTCCATTGCCGACTGGGATCCCCCCTTCCCTTTCGACGCCTCGCGGGTGCGGTCATCACCGCCCAACGATCAGGACGACCGTTACTGGAAGACGTATGCCGCCACACCAAAGGCGTTTGTCAGTCTGCAGGATGCCCGCAGGATTGCCGCAGGCCGTTTTGGTCAAACGACAGCGTGGCATCTGCCTGCTGCGGGCCTTGATCGGGAGACGCTCGCAGCGGAACTGGCGGCTGCGATCGACCCCGCTGCAATGGGTGTTCGTGTCTTGCCGGTGCGTGAGGATGCCCTCCAGGCGGCACGCGGTTCCACTCCCTTTGGTGGGCTGTTTGTTGCCCTGTCGAGTTTTGTGGTAGCGGCAGGGCTGCTCCTGATGTGGCTGCTGCTGGGGCTGCTGGTGACTACGCGACAGACGGAGGTGGGGCTGCTGGCGGCCATCGGTTTTGCTCCACGGCGGCTCGCCCGACTGCTGATGCTGGTAGGCGGTATTGCAGCTGTCGTCGGAATTCTGATTGGGGCAGCGGTGGGGCCTTTCTGGTCAGCCGCGTTGCTCCGTGGCTTGGCGACTGCCTGGAATACGAGCGTGGCCGCTGGATCCTCCTCGGCGTTTTCAGCATCACTCCCGGGTATCACCAGTGTGGTGCTCGGGGCGATGTCCGCGATCCTTGTGTCGGCTGTAGCGATTCGCCAAGGGGCAGCCCGAGCGGCGGCTCGTCCTCCGCTGCCACTGCTCCGCGGGCTCTGGCAGGCAAGCCGGACCGTCCCGCAGGCTGAAAACTCGGGCCTGGTCCGCAAGGGCTTGGCGGTGATCGGCATTCTTTCGGCAGGTGTGGTGGCGGCGGTGAGTCGCCAAGCCTCTGCTGCCGCTGCCGTGGGAGGCTTCTTCGCAGCCGGCGGACTGACGCTCATCGGCATGCTGGCCTTGGTCAAGATTTGGCTCAATGCGGCTCCGCGGCGTGAGCGACCACAGCGAAGCCTGTTGGCCGTCGCGATCGGTGGCCTGCAGCAACAGGCATCGCGAACGTTTGTGGTGGTCTCGATGCTGGCTGTGGCGAGTTTTCTGCTCGTGGCGGTGTCGTCATTCTCGCTGCGAGTGCCTAACGACCTCGAGGAGCGTGGGTCGCCTACAGGCGGCTGGGGCATGCTCGTGTCGTTCAGTCGACCGACTGGGGTCGACCCGCTTGACCCCGTGGCCCAAGAGGAGCTTGGGCTTTCCGGCGATGAAGTGGAGCCGCTGGAGTCGTGTCAGATCGCCCGCCTGCGGGCAAGCAGCGGTGATGCTGCTGACTGTACGAACCTCTACGCCACGCTGCGGCCCACGGTGATCGGCCTGCCAGAGGTGTGGGTGGAACGCGGGGGCTTTCAGTTCACCGGGCACGTGGACCTACCTGCTGGTGAAACCAACCCATGGACGCTGCTGAAGAAGCCCGCCACCGACGCCATCCCGGCGATCCTTGATGAGTCGACGGCGATGTGGGCGTTGAAACTCGGCGGAGTTGGGGATCGTTTCACCCTGCCCGGTGACGATGGAAAGCCGCAGACGTTTGAGATTGTGGGACTGCTCGCCCCGGGCATCATGCAGGGCTGGGTGCTCGTTGCTGAGGACGACTTTACGCGTGCATTTCCAGACCAGAGCGGTTACCGAATGGCGATGGTGGCGACCGACGGCCCCGTCGAGCCTGTGCTGGAAACGCTCCAGGTGGCCTGGGGAGATGACGGCGTTTCCGTTGAAATGGCTCGTGATCGGCTCGCCAGTCTCTATGCCGTCCAGAATACGTTTCTGGCGGGCTTTCAGGCGTTGGGTGGGCTGGGCCTGCTCTTGGGCACCGCGGGAATCGCGGCAGTGGCGATGCAGGGTGTGTTTGAGCGACGGCAGGCGTTCTCGGTCTTGCGAGCAATCGGTTTTTCGCAATCGCGGCTGCGTCGGCTGGTGATCTCCGAGCAGTTGCTGCTGGTGGTCGCGGGCCTGGCGGTGGGAGGAGCCTGCGGCATGATCGCCCTCTGGCCCGCGCTCGAGGCTGGACGGGCAACGCTGCCTACGAGTGCGATCTTCGGTGTGGCAGGGCTGATGTTTCTGACGGCCGTGGTTGCCGGCGTGGTTGCGGTGCAGCGAGCGGGGATTGGTGAGCGACCTCGCTGAGAACCCAGCCTCTACCGAACGCTGGCGTTGCCTGTTTTCCGCCAGTGAGGGTACGGTGCAGCGATGACTGCTCCCGCCCACATTGTTGTCGTCTTGCCCCGCTGGGTTGGCGATCTTGTGATGAGTACCCCGATGCTGCGGTCGCTCGCCGAGCACTTTGCCGAGTCGCGAGCCGCTGGTCATACGCGGATCACCGGCGTGATGAAGCCGCCGCTGGCCGGTCTGCTTGAGGGCACTGGATGGCTCGACAGGGTGTTGCCCTACGATCGTCGCAGCCGTCGGCCTGAACACCGTTTTCGGGCTGTTGCTCGCCAGCTCCGTGAAGATCGGCCCGATGCGATCCTGCTCGTGCCGAACTCACTCTCGTCAGGCATGCTCGCTTTTGCAGCCAGAGGCAAGCGGCGGATTGGCATCGCCCGCCACTGGCGACGGTGGCTTCTGACCGATCCCCTCGCCCCACCCAGGCAAGGCCTGCGAATCGAGCCAGCATCAACGGCGGAGCATGCCATGCGGCTTGCTGAGCGTCTGGGAGTGCCGCCAGGCCCGCTGCGTCTCGAACTGGCCACAACCCAGGAGGATGAGGCGCTCGGCGAAGCCGTGCTGCAGAGGTGCTTCCCTGGCTGGAATGCGGGCACCGATGGACCGCTGGTGGTCTTCAACGATAACGGTGCCTATGGGCCTGCGAAGTCGTGGGGCACCGAGCGATTTGCCGCCCTGGCGGGCTTCGCTCTAAAACGCATGCCTGGGGCCCGGGTGCTGGTCCACTGTGGCCCGGGCGACCGAGATGAGGCGAGAAAACTCGTGTCGCTGGCAGGCTCACCGCATGTGGCCAGCCTCGCCGAGGAGGACGATCTTCCCTTCGGCCTCGCCAAAGCGGTGATCCGCCGAGCCACTGTGGTGGTTAGCACCGATAGTGGTCCCCGGCATATTGCGGCCGCCTTTGATCGCCCCACGATTGTCCTGCACGGCCCGATGGATCCTCGGCTGAGTCGCTCCGAACATGCGTCACTGCTGGAAATGCGGCGAGACCTTCCCTGCTCCCCGTGTGGCCGGCGGACCTGCCCACTTGGCCACCACGATTGCATGCGGCTGCTTTCCGTTGAAGATGTGGGGCAGGCGATGCTGCAGCTTGCAGCGGCCCCGACGGTGTCGCGGGTCGCCTGAGGCCGCCGTTCGCCCACTGTCACTCCACCTTCTTCACCTTCTCCCTCCCCCACCCTCACCTTCTCCCTCCCCCACCACTTCCATAAGGACACTCACCATGATGGGTCTCGTTGGCATGCTCGCCGCGATTGCCATGACCGCTGCCTGCTGGGGCATGTATGGCCCAACGCTTCACCACGGCCGCGAACTGATGCACTCGGCACTGCGGCCGTTTGTCTGCGTGGGCGTGTCCTACTTTGTGATCGCCGTCCTGGCTCCGCTGGCCGTCTTGTTTCGGACCGGCGAGAAGGGGGCATGGACGACGACGGGCGTGGCCTGGAGCCTGTTCTCCGGAGCAGCGGGGGCGGTGGGAGCGCTCGGTGTGATCCTGGCTTTGTCGTTTGGCGGAAAGCCGATCTATGTGATGCCGCTGGTGTTTGGCGGTGCGCCAGTCGTCAATACGCTGCTGACTGCAGCGATGAACAACGCCTTTAATCAGATCAAGGCTCCTTTCCTCGCCGGACTGATCCTGGTGATCTCTGGGGCGGTGACCGTGCTCGTCTTTAAGCCACAGCCTCAGCCCAAGCCTGAGGTCGTGGCAGCTGGAGTTGCTGAGACGGAAACTGCCGACGGGGAGGCTGCGAACGAGGCTGCAGAAGAGCCGAAGCCCTCGCTGGTGGCGGCCGCTCAAGCGGGAAGTGAACGCTTTTTGGAAATCCTGTTGTCGACAGTGATGGCTCTGACGTGCTGGGGAGCCTACGGTTCGGTGCTGCACAAGGGGCAGTCGGCGATGGGTGGCAGCCGTCTGCGGCCGCTGATCTGCATTGGCGTGTCGTACTTTTTGATCGCGGTACTCGTGCCGCTCGCGTTGATCGGGCCGATGGGTGACACAGGCACCTGGGATGTGACCGGGAGCATCTGGAGCCTCGCTGGCGGTGCACTTGGGGCGATGGGTGCCTTGGGGATCGTGCTCGCCTTCAACTTCGGCGGCAAGCCGTTCACCGTGATGCCGGTCGTGTTTGGCCTCGCACCGGTGATCAACACGCTCGTTTCCCTCGTGACCAGCGGCACGTCGATGTCGGCGATCAGCCCGATCTTCTACGCGGGCCTGCTCGTTGTCGCCGTGGGAGCTGCGACCGTGCTCGTGTTTGGGCCGCGTGGTCATGCCAAGCCGAAGCCGGCCTAAGTGCGCAACGGCAGTTCAGGTGCCGCGGGTGTGGCCGTACCAGCTGAGGTGGTGCCGCGGAGCGAATCGAAAGCCGTGGGCCTGGCAGGCGGGCTGAAGCCAGCGGGCCGTCTCGGCCAGGTCGTCTTCGCGAACGCCCTGAGGCATCAGGAACACACGACTGCGGTCGACATGGACTTGCCGATCAATGTCGTTGAGCCACTGCTGGACCTCGTCGAGGTCGTCTCGGCGGTCGATCACAAACTTCAGCTGATAGTTGGCCGCGGTAAGCAAGGTGGCGACGATGTCATCTCGGCGGCGGGCGGCTTCGTGTCGTCGGTGCCAGTCTCCTGGCGTGTCGGGCGGCGGTGCAGAGGAGGCGAGTTTCGGGCTGATCGAGAAGAGGTCCGCGAGCTCAGCGGCAGGAATCTCCGGCGGCAACACGGTGCCAGCAGTTTCGATCGTGACATGCTCGCCAGTTGCTCGCAGCTGCTCGCAGACCCGCATCACCTCCACAAACAGCAGGGGCTCACCGCCGGTGACCACCACATGCCGGCAGCCCAGCGCAGCGATCTCCTCAACGACCTCGCCGACAGAACGTTCGTCACCGGTGGGCTCCCAGGACGTGAACGGAGTGTCGCACCAGTGGCAGCGGAGATTACAACCGCTGGTTCTGAGGAATGTGCTCGGTGTGCCTGCGAGGAGGCCCTCGCCCTGGAGCGACCGGTAGAGTTCGGCAACCTTCACCGCGGAGCTCCTCAGTCTTCAACACGTGGTGTGACCGCGGGATCACGCACCCCTACAGCTGCGAAGCCGTTGGCACGCAGCAGGCAGGCATCGCAGCTGCCGCAGGGGCGTCCATCGGCATGCGGATCGTAGCAGCTGGTGGTCTGACCGTAGTCGACGCCGAGTGAGCAGCCGAGGCGGATGATATCCGCTTTGGTGAGGTGTTGCAGTGGGGCAAGGATGTCGATCGGGTTGCCCTCCACACCCACCTTAGTGGCGAGTGCGGCGAGTTTTCTGTACGCGTCAATGAACTCGGGGCGACAGTCCGGGTAGCCGCTGTAGTCGAGTGCGTTGACACCAATCACGATCGCTTCAGCCTGCCTCGTCTCTGCCATGGCGAGGGCGAGAGACAGCAGCACCGTGTTGCGGGCCGGTACATAGGTGGAGGGAATGCCTTCGCCGATCGCGTGGGCGGTGCGGCCTTTCGGTACCGTGTCTGAAGAGTCGGTCAGGCTGCTGCCCCCGAAGGCAGCGAGGTCGATCGTGAGGATCACGTGATCTGTGATTCCGAGGGATGCGGCGACTCTGCGACTGCAGTCGAGTTCAACCCGGTGCCGCTGTCCGTAGTCCACCGAGAGTGCAGCCAACCTCCAGCCCTGGCTGGCCGCCCAGGCGGCCGCGGTGGTGGAGTCGAGGCCGCCCGAGAGCAAAACAACCGCGGTCTTCAGTGGGGCGGGAGGCCCATCTTCTTTCGCAGCAGACGTCATGGCACAATGCCTCGCATGAGCAACATTTTTTCAGATCACATCGCCTCAGGCCCTGATCGGAGCCTGCTGGAGACGTTCGAAAATCAGTTTCCCGATCGTGACTATCAGATCGAGATCGTCTGTCCGGAGTTTACGTCGGTCTGCCCGAAGACGGGACAGCCTGACTTCGGATGCCTGACGTTTCGGTATGTCCCCGATCGACTGTGCGTCGAACTGAAGAGCCTCAAGTTCTATCTGCAGTCGTTTCGCAATCAGGGAATTTTCTACGAGCATGTCTCCAATCGGATCTTTGACGATCTGATGGCGGTGGTCACGCCGAGGAAGATGACTCTGCTTGCGGTCTTTACGCCTCGAGGTGGGGTCTCTTCCAAACTGCTCGTGTCACACCCTGCTGGAGATCCGCTCGGGCCAACGGCGTAAGCTGTCACAGTTGAAGAACACCCCAACCCGGCCCACAATATGCTGAAGCTGGACGGTCGCGTTTTCCCGAGGCAGGCAGACGCGTGCACCAGCGGAGCGCTGGGATTGCCTGCTTGTGTTCGGTTTCGGGTGAGCCACCCACGTCGGTGGTACTGCTTTGGCAGGATGTTCACCTTCGGTGGAGCCACACAAGGCTCTTGCCGCTGCTTGACTTGCTGATCGTGCTTCCTTGGAGAAATCAATGGCCACGTCGCGTGGAATCCTGCTCTCTGCCCTCGCCGATGAGGCTGCGTTTCATCTCACCGCTGTCGAGCAGTTCTCGGCGCTGGCCGCACTCGGGCTCGAATACTACAGCCTGCGGTTCGTTGACCTTGGCCGCGGCGTGAAAAACGTGATGGATCTCACGCTGCGAGAAATCCAGGAGCTGCGACACCTCGAAGACACCTACGGCCTGAACGTTGCGTCTATCGCTTCGCCGATCGGCAAGGTGAAGCTCGTTGACGTCGAGGATGGCACGTCGAATCGCTACGTGCCTTTCAAGAAGTATCTCGCCAAGGATGTCGTCAAAGCCTGCGAGCGAGCACACGCGTTTGAGACAAAGCTCATTCGCGGCTTCTCGTTCTATCCACCGCGTGATGCCAATCCTGAGGACTATCTCGAACAGGCCGTCGATCAAATCGGTCAGATCACCGATGCCTGTCATCGCTCCGATCTGACCTTCGGCCTTGAAGTGGAGGCCAATCTGATCGGCCGCACCGGCCATCTGCTTGCTGAGATCCATCGCCGGGTGAACAACCCTGCACTGGTGCTTGTGTTCGACGCGGCCAACCTCATTGTGCAGGGCTTCTCGCCCGCTGAGGTCTACAAGCAGTGGGAGGCGATGAAGCCCGGCCTGGGCTGGGTGCACGTGAAGGATTATCGGTCGCCAAAGCGGCCTGCTGGCAGCAAGAACGCGAAGGGCGGCCATGTCGATGAAGACGCTCTGAGCAACTTTGTGCCGGCTGACCGCGGTTCGGCAAACCATGCGAAGATTTTTGCCGATCTCAAAACCATGCTGCCTTCTTTGCAGAAACGGCTGCAGCGACGAGGTATTCCCGGCGTGTTTGTCGACCTGGAGCCCCACGTGCGTGGGGGCGGTCAGTTTGGCGGCACGAGCGGCCCAGACGGTATGGGGATCGCCCTGCGAGGCCTGTGCCGAGTGCTCGACAAGGCGAATGTGTCGTACCACCTGCGTGATTTTGATGACCTGCTAGCTGCTCGCGGGATGACCGCAGGCTGAGGCATGGTGCTGGCGACCGTTTTCAAGCCGACGACAGCCGGCGATCGACGGACAAGCGGTGTTTGAGGAGAGCCATGAGCGAGACAACCGAACCCGGAAGTTATTTTGTCTCCAACTACCCACCGTTTGATCGCTGGAACACCGACTCGGTGTCTGCGGTGCGGGCGGCATTTGCGGCACCGCCCGCCCACGTACCGCTCGGGCTCTACCTGCACATCCCGTTCTGTCGCAAACGGTGCAAGTTCTGCTACTTCCGGGTCTACACCGACAAGGCCGCCGGCGACGTCGAGCGGTACACGCAGGGGCTGGTCAAAGAGGCGGAGCTTGCCGCCGCGAGCCCTGCGGTGGCTGGCCGCGAACTGAAGTACGTGTACTTTGGAGGCGGCACTCCATCGTTTCTCAGCGTGCGGCAGCTGGAGCGGTTGGTAGATGGACTGAACAACAGCTTCGGTTGGGACAACGCTGAGGAAGTCACATTCGAGTGTGAGCCGGGAACGCTGTCGGAGCCGAAGGTCAAGGCCCTGCGAAAACTGGGAATGACCCGTATTTCGCTCGGCGTGGAGAACTTCGACGACGATATTCTGCAGGCCAATGGCCGGGCACACCTCTCTGCTGAGATCATGCGTGCCTGGGACTGGATTGCCGCGGCTGGTTTTCCCAACACCAACGTCGACCTGATCGCTGGCATGGTGGGAGAAACCGACGAGTCGTGGGATGCGACTGTGAGCAAGACCCTTGAGCTGGCGCCTGACAGCGTGACCATCTATCAGATGGAACTGCCGCTGAACACCACGCTCGTCCACGACTGGAAAGAAAGCGGCGTGCCAGCGCCGGTTGCTGATTGGCCGACGAAGCGGGCCTGGGTCGACCGAGCATTTCGTCGATTTGAGGACGCTGGATACGCCGTCTCCAGCGGCTACACCCTGGTCAAGGATCCCTCCCGGGTTGCCTTCCGGTATCGCGACATGCTCTGGGAAGGCAGCGACCTAATCGCGCTCGGCGTGGCGAGCTTTGGGCACCTCTCGGGGCTGCACTACCAGAATGAGCCGCACTGGGATGCCTACCTGGAAGCGGTTGAAGCTGGGACACTGCCGATCGCTCGCGGGATGACTCCTGCTCCGCGTGAACGGCTGATCCGTGAGATGATTCTGCAGCTCAAGCGTGGCTGGCTGGACGTTTCTCGCCTGCGGGAGAAGTTTGGCGTCGATCTGCTCACAGAGTGGACTGACATCTGGCGGGGGCTTGAGAAGGAAGGGCATCTGACGGTCACTGACGGAGTGCCCCGGCTGACGCGGCAGGGGCTCTTGCAGGTCGACAGCCTGCTGCACCGCTTCTTCGAGCCTTCCCCCCCGCAAGAGCAGACGGCGGCCTCCTGAGAAAGCGGTCGCTCGCCGGCGATGCTGGGCGGATTCCGGCTCTCGGGCGGCATTGCTTTCTTCCGATGAACAGGCCCAACACCGAGTGCCACGGTTCTGCGGATTCCGAAGGCGTTGCGGTGTTACCACGGCCGCAGATCTGCGGTTCTCTCTGAGAGCACGGTCGCTGGCTGCGAAGGGCATTCAGTCGCCTGCCTCTGGACACACCGACGGAGAATGCCACGTGCAGCAGCCTGCCTCGCATCTCGATCGATTTTCTGACCCAACAGGCGGTGTGCCGCTACGCAGCCCGAAGCCATCGCTGAGTTCGACGTCCGACGATGCTGCCCCCCATGATCCCGCTGCCGTGCGGGTGCCGCAGCCGAAGATGCTTCGTGACCGGTTGCATGCGATTTCAGCGGACGTCGCCGCGGTCTGGCGGGCAGAAGCACTTCCCCAAGAGGTGTCTACACCGGCGGGCCTGAGGGCTGCTGCTGGGGATGTGGTACGCCGGGCCGGCGGACGTCCCGAGCATGTTGGCTGGACGATGGTGGCTTTGGTGACGGCATACTGGCGAGATCAGCTCACCACGCCTGGTGGTCGTCGGTTGCTGCTGCTGCCCGACTGCTGTGGGGCTTCTGTTGACACGGTGGGAACTCCACGGACCTGTGGTCCGCAATGTGTCTATGCAACGCTTGCCTCTGCCGCAGACGACTCTGGCTGGCAGGTGGCGAGCACTCGTGAGGCGGCAGTGGCTATCGCAGGCATGCTCGGAGGTCGCTACGACAGCGTGCTGGGCGTGGCCACGCTTGAGGAACTGGAAAAAGCGTTTTCGCTGCTCCCGCCCTTCGCGATGCCGATTGCGGCGGTACCAGTCAACACGGAGGCTGGCTCGCACAACGGCTGCGCGGTCGAACAGGTCGATGCAGAATGGGTGCTTGGGCTGCTCGGTGTTGCCGGCGGCGCGGTGTCGCCAGTGGCTGACCATCTGCCGCTTCTTCGTGAATCGGCTGAGATGTTTACGCGGGAGTCACTGGCGAAGCTCTTTGGGAAGATCGGTGTCGTCAGCGCTGAAGCCGCTTGCTTGAGCGATCACGGCACCACCTCCGCGGCTGCGGCCACGAGTGTCTTGGGCATCGACTTTCTTGCCAAAGGAGGGAAGTTCCTCAGGCCGTTTATGGCCTTGGCCGCGTTCGATGCGGTGTCAGCCGATGTCGAGGCTCAACGTGCTGTGCGAACGCACGCGAAGGCCAACCGGGGGGTGGCGAGGGCTGCGGCGACAGCGATCGAGGTTTTCCACAAGGCCTCGCTTGTTCACGACGACATCGAAGACGATGACGCGATGCGGTACGGCAGGCCCACGATGCATCGTGAGTTCGGTGTGCCGACGGCGATCAATGCGGGTGACTACCTGATCGGTCTTGGGTATCGGGTGATCGCCGGTCTGCCAAACGTGGCGGACGATCCGGGGAGCGATCTGGCGTTGCCGCGCGATCTGCTGGCGATTCTGTCCCGGGCTCATCTGGAACTGGCTCGCGGCCAAGGTGCCGAACTCTGGTGGAGGGATGCTCAGGAGAAGCGGCTCAGTCCTCGTGAGGCCCTGGAGATCTATGGGCTCAAGACCTCGCCTGCGTTCGCGGCCGCACTGGAAATGGGAGTGCGGCTTGCCGGGTGCGATCCGGAGCAGGCGGGCCAGATTGAGAACTACGCCCTGCATGTGGGCACTGCCTTCCAGGTTCTCAATGACCTCAAAGACTGGCACGGTGATCTGGAAAACCTCCGGCAGGTTGCCGGGGATCTGCTTGGTGGCCGGCCGACAGTGCTGTGGGCAACGGCGATGGAGCGGCTCTCAGAACCAGATCGCCAGCGGTTGCTGACGCTCTCGCAAGCCTCGACGTCGAGTGACCTGCAGCAGGAGGGCATGCGACTTCGTGAGGCACGCGGTCTCTATGAGAAAGCGGAGGTGTTCGCCGCAGCGGAGGCGATGGTCTGCGAGCATCGCCAGCAAGCCCTGCGGGCCGCGGCGACGTGTTGCCTACCTCGCTTGCGGGATGTGCTGGAGTTTTTGCTCGATCTTGCAGCGCCTGAGCAAGGGTCGCCTGGGTAAGTCGTTTTCAGTGTCAGACCCCTGTGATCAGCCGAGGCGGCGGAAGACAGAGCGGGTACACTAGCCGGGGTTCGTTCCTCCCCCCGGAGCCAGCCATGGCCGACCCGTCTTCAGCTCAAGCTTTCTCGTCCACAGGCCACGCGGTGTGCAGAGCCGAGAGCCTGATCTCGCTGTTTCACGGCAAGGAAGAGAACTTCGCTGGGCTGCGTGAAGTTGATGCCGAGCGGGTGCCAGAGCCCTATGCCGGACTGCTGGCACACAACAGCCATATGACGGTGGCGATGGAGCGGTATCACGGCGGCCCTGTTTACCTGACCGTGGTTGCTGAGGGGACGACGGAGCCTGCAGGTGCGAACGCCGGCAGCTATGCCCGAGAAATTCTGCTTTCCCGTGCTGATGGTACGGTGGTGCAGTACGGGATCGTGCGGATCGACCTCTCTCCCCTGCCGGCGGCCTCCCGTGAGGCCATCCTGAGCAAGGAGGAGCCTCTGGGGCGAATCTTGATCGCCTCTGGAGTGCATCGTGACGTGCAGGCTGTGCAGCTGCTTGAACTCACGCCTGGGACTGCGTTTGCTGAGCTGATGAAGGCAAAGCAGCCGACGTATGGCCGCGTTGCTGAAATCCGACTCGACGGCCGGCCTGCCGTCGAACTGCTTGAGGTCGTGCCTTCTTTTGCAGGCTAAAAGGCTCACTGGCGAGGCAGGAACGCTGCGTCGCCAGCATGGTCAACGCATGCCCTTATGGTCGAGAAGGCGGTGACCGGGGTATTGCGGGGCATTCATGCTTATTGCGCAAACTGTTGCGCAGACAGCAGTTGCGTCAACTATGTTGATGTTGACTCGTTGCGTAAGCTGCGCTATATTCCCGCCAGCCTGGCAAGGATGGCAAGCTTGGCAGTCGGCAACGATTGTTGCGAAAGGGAAAAGGAGTCCCTTCGCTGACCACGCCCACCCATCTCTTCCGGTTGTCCTCACTGGTGTGGAGTTCTGCACCATGATGGGCGTAGCGTCGGTATGGCAGGTTTCATCGCGTTCGCGTGGGAAACAGTGTCATTGGGCAACAAGGAGGCCTAGACACGCTGAAGAATCACGGAGCCCTCGACTGCCGGGTGTCGGTGGTTGGGAATGGCGGCAGATTTGCCGTCAGCCGTTTTCTGTCAGCGTGCCGTAGAGACTAGCGATACCACAGCTAGGGAGAGGGTGGTTCGGCAGATGCAAAAGACCGTGTACACAACCGGCGAAGCGGCGAAGATCTGCAAGGTCAGCCAGCAGACAATCATTCGCTGCTTCGACTCAGGACAGCTGAAGGGATTTCGTGTTCCAGGGAGCCGGTTTCGCCGGATTCCTCGGGATCAGCTGTTTCTGTTCATGCGTGACAACGGAATCCCAACCGATGCACTCGAGAGCGGTCGGCGAAAGATCCTCGTCGTTGATGATGACCAGGATCTGGTGGAACTGATCACCGACGTGCTGGAGCGGGATGGCCGCTTCGAGGTGCGAAGTGTGAATAACGGCTTTGATGCCGGCATGATGGTGAAGGAATATCGTCCTGACCTGATTGTGTTGGACGTCATGCTGCCCGATATCAACGGCAAAGAGGTTTGCCAACGTGTGCGAAGCGACTCCACGATGGACGAAGTGCGGATCATCTGCATCTCGGGCATGTGTGAGCCGGATCGTATTGAGGACCTCAAGTTGTCGGGTGCGAATGAGTTTCTGCAGAAGCCCTTCGAGGGCGAGGTGCTCCTCGATCGCATCTGCAGCCTGCTCGATATCGAATCGGTGGCTGCCGGGGGCTGAAGCCCTCGTGCTGCCGAGTGGCGAGTAAACGTCCGTGTGCAACACGATGGTGAGACGCCGTGACGCAGCACGCTGATGAAACAACGGGTGCCTGGCTGGTGCTCGGGGGTTCGAAAGAGCCCTCGAGCACCATGTCTTTTGATGACTCCTCGAAAGGTGCCTCGTCTGTGGCGGCAGTGCCGGGCGGTGCGTGTCGCTCGCCTGGGGAGGTAGCTCCGCCAGGTGGGCGTGAGTTGCCGATTGAGCATGCTGAGCTCACGACAGCAGAGTGTGTCGCTGTGGCTGCCGCATTGACTGCGTGGCGTCCCGAGGGTGGCTTTTCCCTGCAGCATGTGTTGGCGGTGGCAGTCGCGGATCTGGGCGTTCCAGCGTGTGCGGTTGAGCGGTGGCTGACGGCGGTTGGCGAGCATGACGCTTGCGGTCAGGCCGACACATCACCTGGCCGACGCAGTCGAGGTGAGCATCTGCTGACACGATTTGGTCGCGATCTTCGGCTGGCGGCTCTTGCTGCGGATCGACGGGCAGAAGCAGAACTGCTCGTCGCTGCTGTTCGGCTGCTTCGCGAGCACCTTGGGCTTCGTGAACGGTTTGATGCAGCGTTGGCCGATGCACGGCTGGAGGCAGTGCGGCAGTTGGCCTACGGCGCCGGGCACGAAATCAACAACCCTCTGGCCAATATCGCGACGCGAGGCCAGTCGCTGCTGAGAGATGAGCCGGATCCACAACGCCGCCGGAAGCTCGCAACCATCGTCGACCAGGCCTTTCGTGCCCGAGACATGATCGGGGGGCTGATGGTCTTCGCCAAGCCACCGGTCGCGAGGCCGGCACGCGTCGACCTGGCTGCATTGGTGGAGTCGGTGATTGGTTCGCTCGGTGAGCGGCCTGGTGGCGAAGGGCTCACGCTGCGAAGCGATGTGCCAGCAGACGCTGTCTGGGGCTGGGTGGACCCCAAGCTGGTTGCAGAGGCGTTGCATGCAGTGATTCTCAATGCCATTGAGGCTGCCCAGAAGGCTGGCACGGTCACCGTTTCGCTGGCCGCGAGTTCAGAGGATGGGCTGCAGGCGATTCTGGTGAAGGATGACGGCCCCGGGATCGATCGAGAGGATCTGCCCGTTGTCTTTGATCCCTTTCACTGTGGACGTGAGGCGGGTCGCGGCTTGGGCGTGGGGCTTTCGCACGCATGGGCTCTCGCTCGGGCCTGTGGAGGACGCATGGAACTCGTGTCAGGTTCTGAGCAAGGGACTTCCGTTCGGCTCGTGTTGCCAGCCGAACAGCCTGGTGAGGTGACGGGGTCGGCGAAGAATCCTCTCGCCGAGACGTAGATTTTTACACGGAATGAGCAGCTCGCGAGTCGCTAGTCTTTGCGCAGCCCCCCTGTCTCTCCAGGCTCGCCGGCGTCTCTTGGTCCAGCCGGTCTTGTCGGTATTTCCTACGTTTTTTATTCTGCTGCCCCGCAGGGAGTTCCGGGATGGAGCCGCTGCGATGCAGCACCGCCTGCTCCCCGAGTGGAGCTGCGGTCTGAGAACGTAGGCGAAGGATGGACACGCCTGCTGCCAGAATCGCCGTTGGAAACGGGAAAAGAGACATGGATGTTTCATCGGGTCCGGGATGCGTTCGCAGCGATGATGCGACGGATCGGATGCCGACAGGCCGTCGCGTCGTGGAAGGACGCCTCCCTGCCGCAGTGATGACGCGGCCCCATCGTGGCCTGCGGCTGAGCGAGGCGTTTCTGACCAAGACGACGGACACCTCGTCTGACGTTGTGGTGGAGTCGCAACTGGGCCCGAGCGATGCCGCTCGTGAGGTGGCCGTTCGTCGGGTGACTGACTGGCTGCTCACGCGTCAGCATGCAGATGGTCACTGGCGGGCGGCGCTTGAGGGCGACACGATCCTTGAGACAGAGTACCTCCTGCTCTTAGCCTGGCTGGATCGCTTCGATCGGCCGGAGGTCGCCGGTGCTCTGCAGCGAATCAGGTCCTTGCAGCTTCCTGACGGTGGCTGGCCGATTTACCCGGGCGGACCTGCCGAAGTGAGCGCTACGGTCAAGGCCTACCTGGTGCTTAAGCTGGCCGGTCACTCACCCGATGAGCCAGCCATGCAGCGGGCCAGAGAGGCGATTCGTGTGCTCGGAGGGCCGTGGGCTGTAAACAGCTTCACGAGGTACTATCTCGCGCTCCTCGGCCAGATGCCCTACTCGGCCTGCCCGGCGGTGCCTCCGGAGATCGTGCTCCTGCCGAAATGGTCGGCGATCAACCTGCACAGTGTGTCGGCCTGGTCGCGAACGATGATTGTGCCTTTGTCACTGATGTGGACCTATAAGCCACAGCGGCAGGTCCCGGCCGAACGCGGCATCGCCGAACTCTTCACTGAAGGCCACCACGCGGCACCACGCGTGCGTGCTCGGGGCTGGGAGAAGTTTTTCCGTGTTGTGGATGTGGGCATCAAGTGGTGCGAGTCGCTTGGGCTGATGCCGCTGCGGCGGAGGGCTGTCGCTGCGTGTGAGCAGTGGATGCTGGAGCGGTGCGTCGACAGTGATGGCCTGGGAGCCATCTTCCCGCCAATGGTGTGGAGCATCATTGCACTGAAATGCCTTGGCTACTCCGACGAATCCCCCGAGGTCTCACGGGCTTGGGAGCGGCTGCAGCGACTGGTGGAGCATGAGCCGGATGGCTCGACACGGCTTGAGCCGTGTCATTCACCGGTCTGGGATACAGCGATCACGATACGGGCACTCTGTCAGTCGACGCGGCTGGAGGGAGCTGTGGAGCATGCTCACCTGGCGCGAGCTGTTGACTGGCTGCTCGAGCGAGAGATTCGCACACCGGGTGACTGGAGTGAACAGGTCAAGGCGGCCCCGGCAGCGTGGTGCTTTGAGTATGCGAATCGCTTCTACCCAGATGTTGATGACACGGCGATGGTCGTGCTCGCCCTCTCTGACTACCGGCATGCCTGCCGGCGTTTGAAGATTCATCTGCAGCCCGCAGTCGCAGAGCGGCTGGCTCGGATTGCGGCCTGCCTGCCCAGGGCCACCGAGTGGCTCGGCGCGATGCAAAACTCCGATGGCGGCTGGGGAGCTTTCGATCGTGACAACACGATGGAACTGCTGTGTAAGGTTCCCTTCGCCGATCACAATGCGATGATCGACCCGAGTTCGCCCGACCTTGCCGGGCGTGTCTTGGAGGCGGTTGGGCAGGTCGGGCTGCGGCCAGGACACCCTGTCGTCGACCGGGCGGTGGCATATCTTCGGCAGTGCCAGGAGTCGAACGGCAGCTGGTTTGGCCGGTGGGGTGTGAACTACCTCTACGGCACCTGGCAGGTCATTGAAGGGCTGCGTTCGATCGGCGTGGAGGCAAGTGATCCGCTGATCACTCGTGCTATCGATTGGCTGGAGTCGTGCCAGCAGGCAGACGGTGGCTGGGGGGAATCTCCACGCAGCTACGAAGATCCATGTTGGGCTGGCCGAGGTGAGGTAACGGCTTCACAGACAGCGTGGGCAGTCGCCGGCCTCGCGGCTGCCAACCGGTCAGAGTCTGATGCATGCCGACGCGGGCTGGCCTGGCTCGTGCGGGAACAGCAGGACGATGGCAGCTGGCACGAGACGGCGTTTACCGGCACAGGTTTCCCGAAGGTCTTCTACCTTCGGTACCACTACTATCCGATCTACTTTCCGCTCCAATCCCTCGCCCGCACGCTCTCTGATGGCCTGGCAGACGGGGAGGCGAACTTCGCCACGAAGTTCCGGGAAGCGATGACCTTGTCCGAACAGGAGACAGTCTGATGGGAGTTCCGTTCGGCCAGATGACCGCTGTGCTGCGGCATGTGTTCTCGCAGAAGCTGGCAGGGAATAAACGGTATCCGCTCGTGCTGATGCTGGAGCCTCTGTTTCGCTGCAACCTCGCCTGCGCGGGATGCGGAAAGATTCAGCACCCCAACGATATCCTGCGACGGCACCTCTCGGTGGACGATTGCCTGGGAGCCGTGGACGAGTGCGGCGCGCCGGTCGTTTCGATCCCCGGAGGTGAGCCACTGCTGCATCCTCAGATTGTGGACATTGTTAAGGGCATCGTGGCTCGCAAGCGATATCTCTATCTCTGCACCAACGCCTTGAAGCTCGAGGAGATGCTCGATCGCTTTCAGCCTTCAAAGTATCTCGCCTTTTCTGTGCATCTCGATGGTCCACGTGAGATTCACGATGCGGCTGTCTGCCGTGAGGGCGTCTATGAGATGGCGGTTTCTGCGATTCGAGCTGCTCGCGAGGCGGGCTTCCGGGTGACCACGAACTCCACCCTGTTTGCCGATGCTCCGCCCGAGAAGTACCGCAGCTTCTTCGATCAGGTGATGGCCCTCGGTGTCGAAGGAATGATGGTTTCGCCGGGCTACTCCTATGCGAAGGCTCCGGACCAGGAGCATTTTCTGGCCCGTGATGATGCCGAGAGTCTGTTTCGCCGCATCCTGGGAAAGGCCAAGCGAAGCTGGAAGTTTAATCAGTCGCCGGTGTTCCTTGAGTTTCTCAAGGGTGCCTGGGACCTAGAGTGCCTGCCTTGGGGCACGCCAACCTACAACCTCTTCGGCTGGCAGAAGCCCTGCTATCTGCTCGACGAGGGGTATGTGTCGTCCTTCCGCGAACTGATGGAAGAGACTGACTGGGATGCGTATGGCCGTGCCAGTGGGAATCCCAAGTGTGCCGATTGCATGGTGCACTGCGGCTACGAGCCGGCCGCCGTCGAGGCATCGCTCGGCTCGCTGCGGGGCATGCTGGCCACCGCGCGGCTGATGGTCTTTGGATCGAACGACGGTGGCGTGCCTACTGCCCCGCCGCAGCCAGTCCGTCCGCAGCCTGTGTCGGAGCCGCTCCTACCCATTCTCGATTGAGTGCTGGCCTCGATAAACAGTGCTGGCCTCGAAAAACAACGGGCGTTGATCGTCTCGGTCGCGAGCAGGTATTACTCCGAGTGCATCCTCGGAAACGTTGCGGGTGCGTTTGTGGCCGCCGCTGAGGGATGTTGGTCGGTGCCAGATCGGTCGGCTGTCAGACAGTCGGCTGTCAGACGGTGAAACGGCTCTAAGAAGCTGACTCTGCCAGGCTGCGTACGACGCCCCGCTTCACGTACTCGATGATGGCCCGTAGGCCGCGAGTCCGGAGCATGCCGAGCACGTCGGCAAGGCCCAGCCTGTCGAGCAGGGTGTCGTCGACGGCCAGCACCTCGTCGGTCGGCCTGCCCGTGAAGGCTTTCGCGAGCATGGCCACGAAGCCTTTGACTGTCGGTGCTTCCTCGGCTACCTCAGCCTGCAGGTGGACGCCTGCGTGCCCATCAGACGTTGGCTTCAGCTCAACACGGATAAACACGGGCGACTGGCACTCGTGCACCCGGTTTTCATCCAGGCCTTTCTGGCCGGGCGGGAGTGGCGGGAGCGTGGCCGCATACTCCAAGAGCATCTCAAGTTTCTCGCGACCATCGAGGTCGACAAAGTCTTCCACGACCTCGTCGAGTCGTTCGGCAACGGTACTCATCGAACTATGCTCACGAGACTGCTGTGACCTACGCCCTGCTGTGACCTATGCCCCTATGCCGTCGGCGTGTCCGGAGAGGCAGGAGCCGCACTGCCGTCTGGTGTGGGGCCTTGGACTATAGGCATGCGAACCGCATTGCCCCACTCCAGCCAAGACCCGTCGTAGTTCTTCACGTTGGAGAAGCCGAGCAGATACGTCAGCACAAACCAGGTCAGGCTCGATCGCTCGCCGATGCGGCAATAGGCCACGGTGGCTGAACGACGACGAAGTTTGGCGTCCTTGACGTAGAGCTTCTCGAGCTCCTTCGCAGACTTGAAGGTACCGTCTTCGTTGACCGACAAGGGCCATGGGATGCTGATGGCACCAGGAATATGTCCGCCGCGAAGGGAGCCCTCGTTTGGGTAGTCGGGCATGTGCAGCCTGGCACCGGTGTATTCCTCCGGACTTCGCACATCGACCAGCGGTTTGCCCGCCTTTTGATGCTTGAGCACCTCGTCTCGCAGGGCGCGGATCGACATGTCCTGTTCGCTGGCGGTGTAGGTGCCTGGGGCTGGATCAACACGGTCTGTGGACCACGGACGCCCGTCGAGAGCCCACTTTTTTCGTCCGCCGTTCATGATCCGGCAGTCGGCATGACCGTAGAGCTTGAACGTCCAGAAGGCGTAGCAGGCCCACCAGTTGCTCTTGTCGCCGTAGAACACGACGGTGGTGTCGTTGGAGATCCCTTTGCGTCGACAGAGATCCTCGAAGGCGGCCCGATCGATGTAGTCACGCCAGGTGGCGTCCTGCAGATCGACCTGCCAGTCGATTTCGACCGCTCCAGGGACGTGGCCCTGCGTGTAGAGTGCCCGATCCTCGTCAGATTCGACGATCCGCACGTTTGGGTGAGCCTCCGGATTGGCAGCCACATTGGCCACCCATTCGGTCGACACCAGCACGTCCTCGTTTGCGTACGACGCCATTGCGTCCTCCCTCGGGTTCTAACGCCAGCACGTCCGGCATCGTAGTGAAAGGGCTGCCCACCTGCAACGAGCCGCCGTCAGGGCCGAGCCTCGCTGACAGAGCCCGACTTCGCTAGGATGCGGGTCTCGTGCCGACTTCGGTCTCGCGCGACAAAGATCGCTCGCACGGCTCCCGTGCGACCCCGCCTTTCCACACCCTCCTCACGAAACGCTTGGACGGATACCTGCATCTATGGGCGCTGCCTTCATCTATCAGATCTCGCACCTCACCAAGAAGTTTGGCCAGCGGGAACTGCTCAAAGACATCAATATCGCCTTCTACCCTGGGGCCAAAATCGGTCTGCTGGGGCGAAACGGCGCCGGCAAGAGCACGCTGATGAAGATCATGGCCGGCCTCGACAAGGAGTACGAGGGTGAGGCTCGGCTGGCCGAGGGCTACACGGTGGGCTACCTGCAGCAGGAGCCTCAGCTCGACCCCGACAAGACCGTTCAGGAAAATGTGATGGAAGCCGTGGCGGCGACCCGCGCAGTGCTGAAGCGGTTTGAGGAGATCAACGCCAAACTGGCGGAGCCGATGGAGCCCGAGGAGATGGAGAAGCTCCTCGAAGAGCAGGCGACGGTTCAGGATGAGATCGAAGCCAAGAATGCATGGGATCTCGAGCGGCAGCTTGAGATCGCCATGGAGGCGATGAACCTGCCTCCAGGTGACTGGCCGGTGACCAACCTCTCTGGCGGGGAACGTCGTCGCGTGGCGCTCTGCCGGCTGCTGCTGGAAAAGCCAGACCTCCTCCTGCTCGACGAGCCGACCAATCACCTCGACGCAGAGAGTGTTGCCTGGCTCGAACGGCATCTGGCCGACTACGAGGGGACTGTCGTGGCGGTGACCCACGATCGTTACTTCCTCGACAACGTGGCGAAGTGGATCCTCGAGGTCGATCATGGCCGAGGTATCCCCTTTGAAGGCAACTACACCGCCTGGCTGCAGCAGAAGAAGGCCAGGCTTGAGCTTGAGGAGAAGCAAGCGTCAGCCCGCCAGAAGACGCTCGACAAAGAACTTGAGTGGATTCGCATGTCGCCGAAAGCGCGGCAGGCGAAGAGCAAGGCACGCGTGGCTGCCTATGAGAAACTGGCAGCCGAGCAGGCCGCAACGCGTGATTCCGACGTGGAGATCATGATTCCAGCGAGCCGTGCCCTCGGCGATCAGGTGATTGAGGCCGAAGGACTCTCCAAGGCCTACGGCGACAAACTGCTGTTTGAAAACCTTTCGTTCCGGATTCCCGCGGGTGGCATTGTGGGAATCATCGGTCCGAATGGAGCTGGCAAGACCACGCTGTTTCGAATGCTTGTCGGCCAGGAGCAGCCTGATGCAGGCGAGATCAAGGTGGGCTCGACAGTTGATGTCGGCTATGTCGATCAGAGCCGCGATGCACTCGATCCAGAGAAGACCGTCTTCGAGGAGATCTCGGGCGGGCACGACACAATCGAGCTTGGAAAGCGAACGGTGAACGCTCGCAGCTACGTTGCCAAGTTCATGTTTATGGGTCCCGACCAGCAGAAAAAGGTTGGCAAGCTCTCAGGCGGTGAACGCAACCGCGTGCATCTGGCCAAACTGCTTCGGCGGGGCTGCAACCTGCTGCTGCTCGACGAGCCGACGAACGACCTCGACGTTGACACTCTCCGCTCCCTCGAGGAGGGCATCACTCACTTCCCCGGAAGCGTGGTGGTGATCACCCACGACCGCTGGTTCCTTGACCGGCTGGCGACGACGATCATTGCCTTCGAAGGGGATGGCTATGTCCATGTCTGCGAGGGCAACTTCGACGTCTACGAGCGAAGTCGCCGCGAGCGGCTCGGGATCGGTGCGGATGAGCCGCACCGCTTCCGCTACAAGAAACTGACCCACTGAGTGAGGCTGAAAGCCGGAGCTCGAGTTGTCTCTGCATGCCCAGGCTCTCTATATCCGGGGGCTCTCGCAGCATGTTGTCTTTCTGCGAGGGCAGGATGTCGTCAGGCCGGCGGAGTCGGTGGGGTGACAAAGCGTCGTGGCTGGCCCGTGGCTTCGAGCACTGAGAGCCAGAGATCACCGTTGGGGTCGACCTGATTGCGGCGGCTGACCGTCATCGGCATCGGAATGTGCACGAAACGACCGTGCCACCGGCCGATCACCATTGCGGTTCGGCCTGCCATGGCGGCGTGCACGGCGTTGTGGGCGAGCCGCAGGCAGTACACCGAGTCAAACGCATTGGCCCGCACGCTGCGAATCAGATAGCTCGGGTCGATGTACTTCATGTTCAGCTCGCACTCGGCCTCGCGGAAGCGGGCCTTGATCCGATCTTTGAGAAACGTGCCGATATCCGAGAGCAGCACATTGCCCGAGGCATCGGTCTTTTCAGGTCCGCTCGCAAAGGCGTCCTGCCCTGCTCCTTCCGCGACCACCACCACCGCATGCCCGCGTGTCTTTACCCGCGTTAGCAGGTGCTCAAGAAAGCCACCGGGGCCGTCGATGGCAAACGGCACTTCGGGAATTAGTACGTAGTTGGCATCGTTGCGGGCGAGTGCCGCATAGCAGGCAATGAAGCCGGAGTGGCGGCCCATCAGCTTGACCAGCCCTACGCCGTTCGGGGCTGCTTTTGCTTCCACGTGGGCCGAGGAAATCGCTTCAACGGCCTCGGAGAAGGCGGTCTGAAAGCCAAAGCTCTGATCGATGTAGGGGATGTCGTTGTCGATTGTCTTAGGGATCCCAACCACGGAGATCTTTTCGTTGCGTTCGGCAACGATCGTCGCGATCTTCATGGCGCCACGGAGGGAGCCATCGCCGCCGATCACAAACAGGATCGAGATGCCCATTCGCTCCAGGCAGTCGACGATCTGATCAGACTCCTGACGGCCCCGCGATGTGCCCAGGATGGTGCCGCCATCGTCATGGATGTTGGAGACAAACTCTGGCGTGAGCTCCACGACGCTGTGACCGTGCTCGGCAATGAACCCGCGAAATCCTTGGGTGAAGCCGTAGATCTTCTTTACCCCGTAGTGAAACCAGAGCTCCATCACCAAGCCGCGGATCACGTTATTGAGCCCAGGGCAGAGGCCACCGCAGGTGACAATGCCAACGCGTGTCTTGGAGGGATCAAAGTAGATCTGCTTGCGGGCGCCTGCCGGCTCGAAGCCGGGCAGATCGGCAACAGCGGTGCCGCGTTCTGTGACCATCGACGCGGTGTCGTCAAAAAGCACGCGGTCATGCTCGCCGACATAGTGTTGGCTCGTGTGCCGCCCCTCGAGCAATGGCTGCATCGGGGAGCGAACTGTGCAGGGCCCAAGCGTCGGGATCGTCAGGTCGAGGGGGCTGTGAGATGCCATTGGAAGCCTCGTGGGGAGAGCGGAGCGTTGCCTGGGCCAACCACGTCTCAGCCGGTCGTCCGCATGCCTGAGGCAATACCTTGCACGGAGAGCCGGAGGATTTCTCGCAGGCTGCCGTCGCTATCACCAGCAAGCTCGCGTCGACGGAGAAACTCCACCTGGATCAGGTTCAGGGGGTCGACCAACGGATTACGGGCTTCGATGGAACGCTTGAGCCATGGAGTTGTTTCCAAGAGTTCACGGCTGCCCACGATGTCGAGAACAGCCTGCCGAGAACGATCGCATTCGGCAGCCAGCCGTGGCCAGAGCCGCTGGCGCACATCATCATCGTCGATCAGTTCGGCATAGCGTTGTCCGATCGCGGGGTCGGCCTTGGCCAAGGCGACTGCCGCGTTGTCGATGGTGGCGGTGAAGAACGGCCAGTCACGATACATCTCGCGGAGCCGCTCCCAGGCCTGGCGGTCGGCATACTTCACATCGAGGATCGCTGTGCCGAGCCCGTACCAGGCGGGTAGCAGACAGCGGTTTTGGGTCCAGGCGAAGACCCAGGGAATGGCCCGCAGGTCTTGGAGTGATCGCTCGCCCCGACGACGGGCTGGTCGGGAGCCAATCGGCAGGTTCTCGATCTCATCGATCGGGGTTGCTTGCGAGAAAAACGTGATGAAGCCCGGCTGATCCACAAGCTCGCGATAGACCTCAAATGAGCGTGTGGCCAGCCGGTCGGCGAGTTCGAGCCAGGCCTCTGCAGGCGCGGCTGGATGAATCGTGGAGCCAACGAGTGTGGCCCAGCTGACCTGCTCGAGATGACGAAACGCAATCTGCACGTCGTCGTAACGCTCCGCCAAGACCTCCCCCTGCTCTGTCAGCCGAAGTGTGCCGTCGAGCGCCTCCGGAGGGAGCGAAAGAATGCCGCGTGCTGCGGGGCCACCACCACGACCAAGCGAGCCGCCACGGCCATGAAAGAAGGTGACCCGCACCTGATGAGCTGTGGCTGCGGCAGAAATCCGGCGTTGGGCGTCGTAGAGTCCCCAGCAGGCGGAGAGGTAACCACCATCTTTGGTGCTGTCGGAATAGCCAACCATCACCACCTGGCGGTTGCCCTGAGCTTTGAGGTGTGCAGCGTAGGCTGGCTCAGTCAGAAAGGCTGAGACCGTGGTGTCCGAACGCCTCAGGTCGCCGATCTTTTCAAACAGCGGCACGATCCGCAGCGATGACGTGACCTCGTCACTGGCACCACGGCAGGCATGCCGCCAGAGCCAGAGCACCGTGAGTACATCGACCCGCGACTGCGTGAGACTAATCACGCTTCCACCGAGGCATTCTGGCCCGAACCGCTCCACGGCTCGGCGAAGCAGGTCGTAGAGCGCCAGCGTGTCTTGCGTGAGCGGCTGCAGGCGTTCGACGGAAAGCTCTGGAAGGCAGCCCAGCGTGTCGATCAGTAGCTGTCGCCGCTGATCCTCCGAGCATGACGCAAATTCGTCGCAGCAGCCTGCCACCTTGAGGATGTCTGCGGCAATCTCTTCATATCGCCGCGAGTCTTGCCGGACGTCGAGCCGCGTCACCCGCAGCCCAAACGTGCGGACGAGGTCGAGCCACCGTCCTGGATCGCCGTCGAGAATGCTCGCGTCATGGTCGATCTCCAGACTGCGGCAGATGGCCAGGACATCCTCTTCCAGTGCCTGGCCGCTGCTGTAACCACCAGGCCTAGGTTCGTCGTCGATCGAGTCGGTTCTCGACTGTTCCAGACGCCAGCGAATCATCTGCAGCCAACGTCGGTAGGCCTCGTAAGAGGGCACTGAGCCAATCGCTTCGGTGAGACCTGGCCAGGTTGCTTGCAGACGGTCGAGATCGCTCGCGAGGGTCTCTGCTCCTGAGGTGCAGGTGAGCGAGACGGTCAGGTAATCGGAGAGCCGTTGGCACTCCTCGAGGTGAATGTCGATGGCCGCATTTCGAAGTTTGCAGAGCGTTGCAGCCGTGACTTCGGCGGTGACAAACGGGTTGCCGTCGCGGTCGCCACCCATCCAGGATCCGAACGAGAGAATGGTCGGGATCTTAAAGGTGTGGCCCGGGTATTCCTCAGCCAATGCCAGCCGCATCGCTCGGCAGACCTGCGGCACGACCTCGCGTAGCCGCGGCAGAATTGAGAGCCCACGATCGACTTCATCCCCCACCGAGGGTTTGGCCGGCTTGAGAAACTCGGTCTGCCAGAGAACGCGAAGTTCTGACGCGATCGCCCGCAGCAGCTGGTCGCGCTCTCTCGGGAGCAGGTTGTCACGGTCGAGGTCAGCAAGGTTGGTGCGAAGGCGGCGGAGTTTGGAACGAATGCTGCGACGCTTGGCCTCGCTGGGATGTGCCGTAAACACCAGTTCGATGGAGAGCCGATTGATTGCCTCCTGCACCGCTTCGGCGGAGTGTCCGGCGTGACGGAGTTCGCGGAGAGCACCTGCCAGCGACTCCGACAGCGGCTGAGGGTGTCGCTCCTGCTCTCGCTCCCGCAGCACTCGGATCCGTTGTAGGTCTTCTGCGATGTTGGCCAGGTCGAAGAAGATTCCCAGCGCTCGTGCCACATTTCGGGCCGAAGGCTCCGCCAGGTCGGCAATCGCGGTGGCAAGTCGACGCTCGGCGTCAGGAACCCCACGCCGTCGCTCCGCCGCGATCTCACGGATCGTAACGAGCTCACCAAAAGCATCGTCGCCGGCCAGATCACGAATGACGTCATCCAATGCCGACGACAGCAGTTCAATATCCGACTGCAGTTTGGGCAGTTCCATCTCCATGCAGAAAACCTCGCCTCCCCTATGCGGGGCCGGCTGCTTGACGAATCTCTTTCGGTAACGGGAAGTACACCTCTTCCTCCCGGAGCGTTCGCTCTTCAACCGTTGCATCGTAGCGGTTTTTCAGCCACGCGATGCAGTCCTGTACCACGCCTTCAGGGGCGCTCGCCCCGGCAGTGATCAAGACTGTCTCGTCTCCGGTGAACCACTCTGGAGTGATCTCGTCGGCCCCATCGATGAGGTGCGCGGGCACGTCATGTTCACGGCCGAGTTCCGCCAGACGCTGGCTGTTGGAGCTGTTTTGGCTGCCGAGTACCAGCACGATATCGGCCTCGTCAGA